>Ga0315320_10000940_pt1 | contig 23929 bp, 25 predicted proteins | sample M140m21515metaG_FD_203458 | JGI IMG/M metagenome (GOLD analysis project Ga0315320, IMG submission 203458) | Ammonia-oxidizing marine archaeal communities from Monterey Bay, California, United States - M1 40m 21515 | ecosystem: Environmental > Aquatic > Marine > Coastal | place: USA: California... | reverse complement strand
AGTGTTATTGCATCTCCTATTAATGAAACTAATGAGATGTCATCAGAGAAATCATTCACATGCACACTTCAGTTACAATCAGTTAACTCAAATGTATCTCCAGTTATAGATGTGGGTACAATAGGTGCGATAGGTATAGGAAATAGAATCAACAACATAGATTCCAATGCAGATGTACCTACAGGAACAGTTTATACTGCATCAACAGAACCTGATGGAGATAACAACGCAATGGTATATTGCACTAGAAAGGTAAATCTAAAAACTCCTGCATCAACACTTAAAGTTATTGCAGATGTGTTTAGACCACCAACAACAAATGTTCAAGTGTTATATAAGATTCTTAAAAATGATGAATCTACACCTTTTGACGATTTAAATTGGGAGTACTTTAATGACTATGGAACACCCGATACAACAACAGAGGCAGATGCAAGAAACTTTAAAGAGTATGAATGGACTATAGACGACCTACCCGAGTTCAGTGCATTTGCGATTAAGATTGTAGGTAAAGGTTCTAATAGTTCAGTGGTTCCTATGGTATCTGCATTAAGATGTTTAGGACTTGCATAATGTCAGAGTACTATAAAGTAGAAGGACATACATCTCTATTAAGGGATTCCGAATCTTCTGCAATAGTAAGTACTGATGTTAGTGCTTGGAGATTACATAAACTTAGAAAAGATAACTATAAAAAACAGGTAGATGAAATAAATAATATTAAGGATGACATGAGAGATATAAAAGACATGCTTAATCAACTAGTGGAAAAGATAAATGGCTAAACAAGTAGACCAATTCAGTACTTTAGAGAACTTCAGAGAAACCTTTAATCAGGTTTCTACAGACGTTGGCGATGTAAGTGGGCTTAGAACTACTAGTCAAGGAACTCTTGTAGATGCAGTTAATAGTATTGAGGATAAATCATTCTTCTTCCAAGAATTTATATTCATTGCAACTTCGGGTCAACAAGTATTCTCGGGTTTAGATATTAATGGAAATGAATTAGAATATAAAAAAGACAGATTACAGGTTTATATACAAAGAGACCACCAATTAAAAGATGATGACTATACTATCGGTGGATTTGGTGTATTGAGTGCTAACACTTATAGTCAGATTACACTTACTAGTGGTGCAACTGCAGGTGATAAGATTACTGTATATTCATACACTGGTTCATATTTAGGAGTTGCAGATTCAGGTGTTGCAACAGGATTCTTTAACCAAACTTCAGAAAATGTAATTTACAATAACAACGATAGTGGTATCATATTTAATGAAACTTCTATCAATGCGACAACTACACTTTCAACAAGTGCAAAGATTGAATTTGATGGAAATGTATATCACCAAGATAATGTAACACTTGCAAGTGGTAAAACATTGACTGCACCAACACTTACAGACGGAACTATGTCTATTAATAGTGGTGCAATAACGAGTGCAACAACTGGTTCATTCAGTGGTAATGTTGCAGTTGGTTCACTTACTTCTTCAGGAGATGTTGCAGGTACAACAGGTACATTCTCTTCTGCAGTTTCAGGTACAACAGGTACATTCTCTTCTGCAGTTTCAGGTACAACAGGTACGTTTACAGGTAATTTATCTACCACTGCAAACTTAACAGTTAATGGTAATGTTGATTTAGGTAATGCCAGTGGTGATACGATTAGCTTGACAGGTTCAGTAGATTCTGATATAATATCAGATACGAATAATACTCGTGCCTTAGGGTCTAGTAGTAAAAGGTGGTCAACTCTATACTCAACAGATTTGAATGCAACAGGCACCTCCACATTGACTACAGTGGACATTAATGGTGGTAATATAGACGGTACAGTAATCGGTAGTTCAACTGCAGCTGCAATTACTGGTACATTAATTACTGCAAGTACAAACTTTGCAGGAGACTTAACTGGTGATGTCACTGGTACAGTTTCAGATATATCAAATCATAATACAGGAGACTTGACAGAAGGGTCTAATTTGTATTATACTGATACAAGAGTAAACTCTGCTTTTGATACAAGACTTGCAACTAAAGATACTGATGATTTATCAGAAGGCAGTAACAAATACTTTACTGATGCAAGAGTATCAACACGAACAGACACTATATTAAATCACTCTAATCATACTAACATTACCGTAAGTAAAGTTGGTGATGAGTTAAGATTATCTGCAACAGAAGACAACCTTGCAAATAACACTGCAGATGATTTAAGTGATATTAATTACACTACAAACCCAACTGCAGGTCAAATACTTGCATGGGATGCTAGTGCAGGATATTGGGAACCTGTAGACCCAAGTAATACTACAGACAATGTTTCAGAAGGTTCCAATAATAAGTATTTTTCAGATGACAGAATGAATGCAATTATAGATGTTGCATCTTCATCAGGTCTTGTAAAAACATATGTTGATAATGCAAATGGTGGTGCTGATGACCCCCTAGATGGAACAATTACAATCGACCTAAATACAAGTGATGGAATAACGATTAATAGTAATTCTGTTCAGTTAGACTATGAGACCGTTAGTTCTGCACCTACTCAAGTGGGTGGTACGTCTACTGGACACTTATGGTTTGTGATATGATATGTCTGATGAAATTTATGTAAATATAGGAACTTCGTTCCAACAACCTTACCAAGGACAAGGGGTTGCACAAGGTACTACACCTATTGCACAGGCGCAGTATATTGCTAGAAGACCTGTCAATGTACAAACACCGTTTACCTATCAGAACAGACAACCTGCAGATGCTAGACAACCTAGTAACGCTCAGACACCTTATAATGCAAACAGACAAGTACCATCTATAGTTCAAACAGTAAGAAACTATACTTACCAAGCGTCTGCACAACAACCTTATCCTTATATTGCGAATGCACAATCTCCATATATTGCGAATGCTAGACAACCTTCCATATATCAGGCAAATACAAGAAACCCTTTCACATATCAGAGACAGGGAACTTCTCCTGTTATTGCAACAACGAGACAGCCATTTACATATGCAAGACAGGGTCAAGAACCATATAGTTTTCAACAAAGTTATCAGAACCCATATACTGGACAAGGTCAACAACCTTATGAATTCAATGATACTGGTCGTCAACCTTCTACATATCAAAGACAGGGGAGTGAACCTTACTCATTCCAACAATCATATAGGGTTCCTTCAACATATACCCATCAGGTTACTGGAAATTATCAGGTTACATATAGACATCCAACGACATATCAACATCAACAACCTGCACCGTATCAGCATCCAACGACATATCAGCATCAACAACCTGCACCGTATCAGCATCCAACGACTGTTTCACAGCCGTATAATACACCTGTTATTGTAGCACAACCTTATCAACACCCAAGTACTGCACAACAACCTTCTAGTGTTGGTGCAAGAAGACCTGTTGAATATACCTATCCCGACCCAATTGTATTAGGGCCGTTTTTCTCTAGAGTTGATACTGTAAATCCTGGCTATGGGTACAATTCATCTCTAAACGGATTTAAAGGAAACGGTTCTCCTTTTGCACCAGTTGGGAGTAGACCATTGGGTGCTAATGGTAATCCATCAGATAGTGGAAATAATGGTTGGCCTCAAAATCCAAATATACCATGGGCATTAAATTCAGGTGTACATTACAGTATCTTTACACCAGGCACTAATCCAACTGGTACAGTCTATATTGGACATGTGTATAAGGGAACACCAAGTGGTACTTACTATGATTTGACAGATGAGAGTGGTGGAGGCCCAACAGGTAATGTAGGAGTTGACATTCAATATATGAAATGTACTACCAATATTGGACGACCAAATGAACAGACCTCTACATTGAGTACTTCACAAGGAACTTCTACTGGTTCTCCAGCTGACCATACTTGGTATTGGTCAGTGAGTGTATTTGGTGCAGGTTATTATGTTGCTAGTGCGTATGGAACACAAAAAGTGGAGATGTACTAATGGCAATAGGACAAACACAACAACCTTACATAACTCCTGCAAGAACTCCAGTCAATGTTCAGTATACTGCAACAAGATTTTACTCTCATCAGGCTCCTGCAATAAGACAGGTAAATGTACAAAATAATGCACAATATCAAGTACCCATTATTGCAAATGCACAAAATAATGCACAATATCAAGTACCTTTTATTGCAAATGCACAATACTCTGCTAGAGGCCCTGCTATTGCTCAGGTTCCATATCCTGCTAATATGCAAACTCCAGCAACAAGACCTATTGCAACTGCACAAAGGCCTTACCCATATACTGCGAATGCACAAACTCCCTACCCATTTATAAATCAAGGAACGGTATCATATCCATTTGCTGGACAAACTCCAGCAACAAGACCTATTGCATCTGCACAAAGACCTTATCCGTATATTGCGAATGGACAATCTATAGTAAACTATGACCATCAACAACCCTATCCATATACTGCGAATGCACAACAACCTGCTACATATGAAGCAAATGCACAAAGTCCATTCACTTATCAGAATAGGTCACCTAGTACATATGCTACACAAGGTAGAACACCGTTTACATATCAACATCCAGCGACATATACGACTCCAACTCCTGCAAGGACACCAGTAATATATCAAAATAGACAACCTTCTATTTACCGTCATCCGTTTACATATACGATTCCATATATTGCTAATGCTAGACAACCTAGTACTACAAGACAACCTTATCAGGCGCCATACTCATACCAACAATCGTATACGTTCCAACAACCATATACAACAACTAGAACAGTTGGCCCGATTGCAAAAGTTAAAGGTGTATTCAGAAACAATAATGGAAGTGTTGAAAAGGTTGATGAGATATATGTCAATGATAGTGGAACTGTAGAGAAAATTCACCAGTCAGTTCCTACTGGCCAGTTTAACAAGACTTAAAAAGGTATAAATAGTATATATGGCTATACTTGCAAACATATTTATCGACCAAGGTGCTGACTTTTCAATCACTGTAGATGTTACAGACTCTTCAGGTGATGTATTAAACATGTCAGGATACTCTGCAGCTGCACAAATAAGAAAAACATATTCTTCTTCAACTGCAAGTGGAACATTCACATGCACCGTACAAGAATCAAGTGGGCAAGTTACCATGGCATTAACAGACACACAAACAACAGCATTAGAAGCTGGTAGATATGTCTATGATATGACAGTCACCAGTGGTGGAGGAAACAAAACTAGAGTTGTTGAAGGTCAGGCAATTGTGACGCCAGGAGTGACAAGATGAGCAACATAAAAGGAACATTAAGTAGAGTTGCAACTATCGGTGGACGAATACAAGGACAAGGCAACCTTCGTGCAAAACAGGTTGCGATAGGAAATGCATCTACTACTACAGATATATCAACTAAAAATTTAAACGAACTTGCAGATGTAAATGCAACAGAAACAGATGACGGACTTCTTTCATATGATGCCTCTTCTGATAAATGGACAACTACCACTTCTATAGATGGTGGAACATTTTAATTGTCTAAATACTAATACAAATCAAGGTTGTCGACATTGAGACAACGACCCACATTGTGAGTGGACAGAAATATATTATGAAATCACGGCCCAGATAGTGACGGGTCATTTAAAATAACATAACTTTTTTATAGGAAAATAAAAAATGGCAACAGTAATTCAAATTAAAAGAAGTACGGGTTCCGCTGCTCCTGCAGTATCTGATTTATCAGAAGGTGAATTGGCGTACGTTCAGGATAGGTCGAATGACGGTGCAAGTGCTAAGTTATACATAGAATCAGTAGACTCATTAGGAGCTGCAGCTATTCACGAAGTCGGTGGTAAATACTACACGGACATCTTGGACGGTGCAAAAGCAACTCCAGCTAACCTTAAGGTTGGTAATGGTTCAACTGCTGGTGCAAGTGTACAATTATTAGAAGATTCAGACAACGGAACAAACTTCGTTGCATTGAAAGCTGCTGATACATTAGGTGCTTCAACAACATTCGTACTTCCAACTGCAGACGGTTCTGCTAACCAAGTAATTGGTACAGACGGTAGTGGAAACTTATCATTCTTATCAACAACATCAACACTAGCAGGTGCAACGGATTCAGATATCTCTTCTCCAACAGGTGGACAACTACTTGTTCATGACGGAAGTAATTCTTTTGACAACGTATCAATGAGTGGTGACGTTACTATGGCATCTAGTGGTGCTGTAACAATCGCAAACGACGCTGTAGAAACAGCAATGATTGCAGACAGTAATGTAACAGTAGGAAAAATCGACTTCTTAGTAGACGAAGACAATATGGCTTCAGACTCTGCAGTTAAAGTTCCTTCTCAGCAATCTGTAAAAGCATATGTAGATTCACAAGTAACAGCACAGGACTTAGACCTTGCTGGTGATTCAGGAACTGGTGCAGTCGACTTAGACTCACAGTCAATCACATTTACTGGTGGAACTGGTGTAACAACTTCTGTTTCAGGACAAGCGGCAACTTTCGCTATTGGTCAGGCAGTAGGTACAACAGATAACGTAACTTTCAACAACTTAGACGTTGATGGAACACTTACATCTGATGACATCACATCTACAAACATAGCTGCAACAGGAAACTTAACAGTTTCAGGAAACTTGACAGTAAACGGAACAACAACAACAGTTAACTCTACAACAGTAGAAATTGATGACCCTGTATTTGAAATCGGTGAAGGAACTTCAGACGATAACTTAGACAGAGGTATCAAATTCAACTGGCACAATGGTTCAGCTGCAAAAGTTGGTTTCTTTGGTATGGACGACTCTGATGGTAAATTCAAATTTATCCAAGATGCGACAGATACATCTTCAGTCTTCAGTGGAAGTGTTGGTGATGCAGAATTTGGTGCATTAACAGTAGGAAGTCTATCAACTGCTGGTAACTTATCAGGTGCTGGTCTTGCTTTAAGTGGTTCAATAACATCTATAGACGGTTCTGCTCCAACTGCTGGTCAGTTGATGATTGGAAACGGTACTAACGGAGATATGGAACTTGCAACTTTAACTGCAGGTGAAGGTCTTGACGTAACTAATGCTGACGGTGCAATCACATTGTCTGCAGAAGACGCTACAACATCTAATAAAGGTATCGCAAGTTTTGCTTCTGCAATATTTGACGTATCTTCAGGTGCTGTATCTATTAAAGATGCTACTACTTCAGTAAAAGGTATTGCAAGTTTTGCTTCAGATAACTTTACAGTTACTTCAGGTGCTGTAGCAGTTACTGCTATTGACGGTGGAACATTTTAATTAATAGTCCGATTAACCAATTCAATAGGAGAGTAAAATGGCAACAGTAATCCAATTTAAAAGAAGTTCTACTCAAAATCAAGTTCCTGCGACTAGTGATTTATCACTAGGGGAGCTTGCTGTAAATACTTACCACGGTAGGTTTTACACTGAAAAGAATGATGGGTCTGCTGCTGTAGTAGAAGTCGGGTCAAACCCTTCTACACTAACCATAAATGATGCAGTTACATTTCCAACTAGTGATGGTACAAGTGGACAATTATTATCCACAGACGGAAGTGGAACCATAGGTTTCACTGATGCACCTTCAACTGGTGTTACTACATTTACTTATAGTGTTACAGGTAATACTACTGCTTTTTCAGGTAGTGACGATAATGGAGCATCCTTATCGTACACACTTGGATTAGAACAGGTATACCTAAATGGTGTTAAACTTGTTGTCGGAGACGACTATGCAAGAACAAACACTTCTACAATAACACTACAGGCAACTGCAGTTTCAGGAGATGTACTAGAGATAGTCGCTCAGACTTCAATATCAAATTTAGTTCAGGGGTTCTTTACAACTTCTGCACTAACTGCTACTACAGCAGACCAAGTATTGAGTTCTAATGCTGTCGGCAATAAAGCTGTGAAATATGTCATAATGGCATCTCACGCTACTGCTGGTACACATGCGGCTGAAGTATTATTAATTAACGATGGCACTAATGCATACTTTGTACAGTATGGTGATGCATTCTCAAGTTCTTCATTATTTGCTTTATCTTCGGATATAGATAGTGGAAATATGAGATTGTTAGTAACACCTTCTAATACAAATACAACATTAAAGACATTCCAAATCAGATTACAATAGGAGTAAAACATGGCAAAAACAAATGCATTTAAAATTGCTGAGTTAATTCGTGGAATCCAATTTGATGTAGCAAATGATGAAATCACTACTACAAAGAAAATTCAATCTGCTGACAGAGTGTCCAATGATACAACAACAACTGCAACTACAGAAGTTGCACTCGATACATTTGCTCACGCAACGTATAGGGCTGCAAGATACATAGTTGCAATGTCTAGTGGAAGTGATTTCCACTCTACTGAAGTTGTTGTGGTTCATGATGGTTCTGCAGTTACGTTAACTCAATATGGTACTTTAAAATCTAGTAACCTGGCTTCATTTGATGCTGATATTTCAGGGGATAACCTAAGATTATTAGTTACACCCGAAAGTACATCATCTACAGTTATTAAGTTCGATAGGACTACAGTAGACGCTTAGAACGGATTTTAAAAAAATCTTTAAGGGGGACATTAAGTCCCCCTTTCTTTTTGTATAAATAGTATTATGGCAACTAAAACTAAGTTCTTTACAGATTTAGGGTTTCAATCCTTAGACAACAGTACCGTAGATGGTGACTTAACAGTCACTGGTAACTTTACGGTTCAAGGAAGTAGTTTAACAATCGACTCAACAACAGTTTCAGTTACTGATTCTATGTTTGAACTTGCAAGTGGAAACACTACAAGTGATTTATTAGATATAGGTGTATATGGAAACTATGATGATGGATTATCAGACGGGTCAAGTGAATATACAGGTCTTTTCAGAGATGCAAGTGATTCAACTTGGAAACTTTTTGATGGATTAGAAGTCGAGCCAGGAAATACAGTAAACATTAGTGGAACAGGTTATGCATATGCAGACTTTAAAGCTGGTGATATAGAAGCAACAGGTCAGTTAACTGCAGTAGGCCCACTCTCTTTAAGTAATTTGAGAATGGACGCAGACCAAAATTTAACAACAACTGCAACTACGGAAGTTAATTTAGATACATTTCCACTATTAAGTTATAGAAGTGCAAAGTATCATATACAAGCATCACAAGGAACTAACTACCATGCAACAGAAGTTATGGTAATACACAATTCTACTAATGCTTTCTTCTCTCAATTTGGGGATATCTATACAAACAATTCACTTTTTAGTTTGTCGGTTGACACAAATTCAGGAAATGTTAGACTAAGAGTAACTCCTGCTTCAGCATCCTCTACTGCATTCAAAATAAGTAGAAATTTATTAAAAGTTTAGTAAAAAAACGTACTTTATGAAGAACACTATCTTCTAAATAGTATGTAGATAAAGTAATTTTTCAAATAGGACACACGAAAAAATGGCAACACAAAACAAATTTGTAGTAGAATACGGAGTCAGTGTTGGAACCACCGAAGTAATCAATTCATCAGGTAAGATAGTTGCAGCTGCAATATCAGATTTAACTACTGATAATCTTGCAGAAGGTTCCGCTAAGTACTACGCAAACTCATTAGTAGATACGCATCTTTCAGATGCATCTACATCTAAAACTCTGGCAAATGTTCAGATTGATGGAGGGACATTATAATGGCTGGAGAAAAGAATTTTAATATTAAAAATGGTCTATCCGTTGGTGGTGTAGAGGTTATAGACTCTAGTGGTTCTATTACTGGTGCTGCTATTGGTAGTGAGACTATTGACGATAGAGTTGCTTCGTTACTAACTGCTGGTGCTGGTATTGGATTATCATATGATGATTCTGCTAACACATTAACAATCACAGGTAATGTTGGAGATATCACAGGAGTAAATGCTGGTGCTGGTTTAACTGGTACTGCAACTTCAGGTGATGCAACATTAAACATTGGTGCTGGTACAGGTATTACTGTAAACGCAGATGACATTGCAATCGACCTTAAAGACGAAGACGATATGTCTTCGAACAGTGCATCTCACGCTGCATCACAACAATCAATTAAAGCTTATGTTGATGCAAGTATTCTAACAAAAGACAATACAGATGAAATAACAGAAGGTTCAAGTAACCTTTACTTTACAGATGCAAGAGCAGATGCTAGAATTACAAATGCATTAGTTGATGAAGATAATATGGCATCAAATAGTGCTACTAAACTTCCAAGTCAACAGTCAGTAAAAGCATACGTTGACTCACAAGTTGCAGGTAAAGACAATACAGACGAAATTACAGAAGGTTCCAATCTTTACTTTACAGATGCAAGAGCAAGAGCTGCTCTATCTGCAAGTGGTGATATATCATACAATAGTTCAACTGGTGTAATATCATTTACTAATGATGCAGGTGATATAGAATCTGTAGTTGCTGGAACAGGTTTAACTGGTGGTGGAACTTCAGGTGCTGTTACTGTAAACTTAGACCTTAAAGATGAAGATGATATGACATCAAACAGTGCATCTCACGCTGCTTCACAACAATCCGTAAAGGCATATGTAGACTCACAAGTTGCAGGTAAAGACAATACAGACGAAATCACTGAAGGTTCAACTAACCTTTATCACACATCTGCAAGAGTAGATGCAAGAATTACTAATGCATTAATAGACGAAGACAACATGGTCTCTGATAGTGCTACAAAACTTCCATCACAGCAATCCGTAAAGGCATATGTTGATGCTCAAGTTGCTACTAAAGACAATTCAGACGAAATTACAGAAGGTTCGAATAACCTTTATCATACTGCTGCAAGGGCAAGAAGTGCGATTAGTGTTAGTGGTGATTTATCATATAACTCTACTAGTGGTGTAATATCATTCACAAATGATGCTGGTGATATAGAATCCGTAGTTGCTGGTACTGGTTTAACTGGTGGTGGAACTTCAGGTGATGTAACTTTAAACGTAAATGTTGATGACAGTTCATTAGAAATAGATACAGATACAGTTCAGGTTAAGGCATCAGGTATTACTAATGCTATGTTGGCAGGTTCAATCAATCAAAGTAAACTTGCAGGTTCAATCGCAAATAATAAACTTGCGAACTCAACAATAACAGTTAACGGAAGTTCAACTGCATTAGGTTCTTCAGTAACACTAGACACTGGTGATATTTCAGAAAATGGTAACTTATATCATACTTCAGAAAGAGTTGATGACAGAGTAAATGCATTATTGGTTGGTGGTACTAACATAACAACATCATATGATGACACTGCTGGAACACTTACAATTAATACTTCAGGAAAAACTGAAGAAGAAATCGAAGATATCGTAAATGGTTTAGTAGTTGGTGGAACAAACATCACTTCTACATATGACGATACTGCTGGAACACTTACACTTGCTGGTTTATCAGATGGAAGTATTAGAGGTTTATTATCTGCTGGTGGAGATTTATCATACAACAGTGGAACTGGTGCTTTCTCATTCACAGAAAGAACAGATGCAGAAGTAAGAGGACTAATATCGGTAACAGATAACGCTGGAGATGGTTCGCTATCATACAACTCTTCAACTGGTGCAATCACATATTCAGGTATCAGTGATTCACAAGTAAGAGGTAAACTATCAGTAACAGATTCAGGTGGAGATGGTTCACTTGCATATAACAGTGGTACTGGTGTGATAACATATACAGGCCCAAGTGCTGCTGAGACTCGTGCTCATTTAAGTGCAGGTACTGGTGTTGGATTCAGTGGTGGTGCAATTAGTATTGGACAGGCAGTTTCAACAACTAGTGATGTTCAATTCGCAGACCTTACACTTTCAGGTGATTTGACTGTTAACGGAACTACAACAACTGTTAACACTGCAACGCTTAATGTATCTGATAATATCATTACACTTAACAATGATGTTACTGGAACACCTTCACAGGATTCAGGTATTGAAGTTGAAAGAGGAACTTCTGCTAATGTTTCATTGACATGGGACGAGTCAGAAGACGAATGGACATTTGGTTCACATAATGTTAAGGCATCTTCTTTTGAAGGTTCATTAACAGGAAACGCTTCTACTGCATCTAGTGCTGCTAAGTTAACTACTGCAAGAACAATTGCATTGGGTGGAGACTTATCAGGTTCTGCATCATTTGATGGAACTGGTAATATTACAATTTCAGCTGCAGTTGCAGACGATTCGCATAATCACACAATTGCAAATGTTGACGGACTACAGACTGCCTTAAACACTAAATATGAGAGTGGTTCTAATGCAACACTAGGAACAATAACAACTAGTAACACTTCGAACTCGGGTGGATATGTGAGAAACATATATCAATCAACTTCATCTCCTACAGGTAGTGATGGTGCAGTTGGTGATTTATGGGTTTTATACTCTTAGTAAGAGTATTTAATTTTTAACTTTATAAGGTAATATAGAATATGGCAACAGGGTCACAAAAGGTAAAAACACCTTCGGGTTGGAGTTCAACTCAAGGTGGATGGGTTAAAACAGGTTCTACAACGTGGAAGGCTGTAGACCAAATATATGTAAAAACACCTACAGGGTGGAATAATGCATCAGGTCAACAAAATACTCAACAACCGTATCCGTATATTGCAAATAGTCAAACTCCTTATATCGCTAACGCTCAACAACCGTATCCTTATATTGCTAATAGTCAGACTCCATATATTGCAAATGCACAACAACCATATCCGTACATAGCAAACAGTCAGAGTCCTTACATTGCAAATGCTCAGCAACCATATCCGTACATTGCAAATAGTCAGACACCTTACATTGCAAATGCTAGACAACCTAGTACATACAGAAATCCTAGTAACGCTCAGACACCTTATATTGCGAATGCAAGACAACCTAGTACATACAGAAATCCAGTAAATGCACAAACACCATATATTGCAGCTGCACAACAACCTTATCCGTATATTGCTAATAGTCAGAGTCCTTACATTGCGAATGCACAACAACCGTATCCATATATTGCGAATAGTCAATCGCCTTATATTGCATCTGCACAACAACCTTATCCGTATATTGCAAACAGTCAAACGCCTTATATCGCTAACGCTCAGCAACCATATCCTTATATTGCTAACAGTCAGACCCCATATATTGCGAACGCTAGACAACCTGCTGGATATAGAAACCCTGTAAACGGTCAACAACCATATATTGCTAACGCTAGACAACCTGCAGGATACAGAAACCCAGTATCTGCACAACAACCGTATATTGCGAATGCTAGAACTCCAAGAGGTTATAGAAACCCAGTATCTGCACAACAACCAGTTATTGCGAATGGTCAAACACCGTTTACTTACAATGCTAGGTATCCTGCTGCCGCTCAGAGTCCTAGTAACGCACAATCACCGTTTACTTACAATGCTAGGTATCCTGCGAATGCTCAATCACCTAGTAACGCACAATCACCGTTTACTTACAATGCTAGGTATCCTGCGAATGCTCAATCACCTAGTAATGCTAGACAACCTTTTACTTACAGTGCTAGATATCCTGCGAATGCAAGATATCCTGCAAATGGACAGACACCATTTACATATTCATTTAGAACGCCAGGTACATATCCGTATCCCGACCCATTAGTTGCTGGGCCATTCACGTCAACTTCAGCTACTATTTACCCTGGCTATGGGTATAGTTCATTGAAAAATGGTTTTGACTTTGGTCAATCTCCGTTTGCTCCTACAGGAAATAATCCGTTGGGAACTAACGGTAACTGGCCTCAAAACCCAACTATACCATGGTCAGAGAATACAGGGAAACAATTTACAATATTTACACCAGGCACTAGTCCAAATGGTACAGTAACCCTTGGTCAGTTCTATATAAGTGGTGCATATGTTAGTTTACCTGCTTCACCGGCAACAAAATTTAGAGTAATAACCCCTGCTGGTCAGAATGATTATCCTTTTGCAGGGTTTACATTCTACCCTTACAACGACACTTACTGTTACAAAACAGTAAACATTAATGGTGCTGCTTTTTATGTCGCACCTAGTGGTTCACCAAACAGTTTAGCAATTTTATAATGAGGAGAAAATAACATGGCAACAACAACATTTTTAAAAAACGGAATAAAACATAGAAAGAGTAATCCTCTAAAAGAGGTAACTATTGATGGTGTAGACTATCAAGTAGATGTTAATGTAAATGAAAGTGAATTTACGGTAGGAACTACTGTAGATGATGAGGCTTGTAATAACTTTTTACAGATTGTGGAAAACAATATAATCACCGAGATTATCTCAATGTCTTACGTTCTTCCATATCCTGATGATATTGATGTACCTGATAATATGAGAACTCTTACAGGACATTACGGTTCTCTTTTAATAGAAGTAGTATAGGAAAAATATAAATGGCAATAGGAAATTATCAAGTACCTAATATAGGAAACGCTAGGCAACCATTTACATATAGGGTGCCGTTTACCTATCGTGTGCCATATATCGCTAATGGAAGGTCTCCTTTTACATACAGAAACCCATTTACATACAGGGTTCCATATATTGCGAATGCTAGACAACCATTTACATACAGAAACCCATTTACCTATCGTGTACCATATATTGCGAATGCTAGACAACCATTTACATATAGAAATCCATTTACATACAGGGTTCCATATATTGCTAATGCTAGACAACCATTCACTTATCAGAGAAGGTCTCCATTTACATACAGAAACCCAGTAGGTTATCAGTTACCGTTCACTTATCAGAACAGGTCACCATTTACATACAGAAACCCTGTAAGTTACAGAGTACCATTTACATATAGTAACAGGTCACCATTTACATACAGAAACCCTGTAAGTTACAGAGTACCATTTACATATAGTAACAGACAGCCTGGTACATATCAAAGAACTGGTAGAACACCATTTACATATCAGAACAGACAGCCTGGAACATATGCAAGACAGGGTCAAACACCGTTTACATATCAGAACAGACAACCTAACACCTATGCAAGACAAGGACAGACTCCATTCACTTATCAGAATAGACAACCTAACACCTATGCAAGACAAGGTAGAACACCGTTCACATACCAAAATAGACAACCTAGTACCTATCAGAATCCAGTTAATGCACAAACTCCATTCACTTATCAGAATAGACAACCTAGTATCTATCAGAATCCAGTTAATGCACAAACACCGTTTACATACCAAAATAGACAACCTGGCACATATGCTAGACAAGGTCAGACTCCATTCACTTATCAGAATAGACAACCTGGCACATATGCTAGACAGGGTCAAACACCGTTTACATACCAAAATAGACAACCTGGCACATATGCTAGACAGGGTCAAACACCGTTTACATACCAAAATAGACAACCTGGCACATATGCTAGACAAGGTAGAACACCTGTTATTAGATGGGATGGTAATTTATCACAAACGTGGCCTGGAACACCTATATCTTCTTAAACACTAAATAAGTGTAAGAGGATATATTATGGATAAACTAAAAACCCTAGAGCAAACAAAAGAATTCCTAGAGATACCCGAGTCATTTACAGAACTAACTCATAGAACAAGAAGAGAGTTAGACCAATGGCATTTGGGTTCACTAGATGACTTATCTAATATAGATGAGGAGTCGGAATTCTTTAAAATTCTTGAATACATGTTTGAGAATATGCCACCACTCAAAAAATGCAAATGGTCAGACTTAGACCCACTAAGAAAAAGTGGTGAACTACTTGGATGGCAAGGTCTTAGATTTCAGGCAAATTCATACCATAAATTCTTCCCAAAAGTTTATACATCAGGTTCTATAAATGAACATGGAGCGCCTTCTACAAAATTTGCAGTATCAGAACCAAGTGGTGATACAATAGTAGAGATAAAAGATTACGTTGGTGATGAGTTAGAAACAGGTGATTTTGAAGCTGAAGATTTTCCAGTTTCATTAAATTCTATGTATTATCATAGTGCAAAAGCACATTGGTTAACTCAAAGTATTATGGAAGAAGGACTCTGGGCACCCATACAGGGTGTAACTCAATCTACGGGTGATAAAGTTCAATTAATGATACATCCTGGCTCTGTTCGTTCAGGTTGTTTTGAAGAGATGGAAGACCCAACTAATGAATTATTATTGTGGGACTCTCATGATATTATACCAGTAGAACCTATAACAGTCAAGGAATGTTTAGAGTATTGGCAAGACAAAGTATGTAATGGAGTTAGAAAACCAAAGTATAAAGGTCTCTCTGCAATATGGACAATGGGTACTATAGAATTTCAGGCAGACTTTAGTAATGTAGATTTTAGAAAATATGTTTGGGAACATAGTGAGAAAGTTACTAAACTTTCTAAAGGTAAACCCTTGAATGTTTACATAGGATATGATAGTAGGCACAACGACCTACAAGATATATGTAAAGAATCTTTATTACATTCTATTCAAAAGTCTATCGGTGGTGGTAGATTTGTAAACTATAATAAGTTTACACCCGAAATTAAATTTCTTGACAAGTCTAAAATTTCCGAGTATACTAGAGAATATGCAAATCAATCTACTGAATTCACATATAGTAGATTCTTAATCCCATACTTAGAAAACTATGAAGGATTTAGTTTATTTATAGATGATGATTTTATTTTCAACAAGTCTATACTACCAATGTTTTACTATCTAAATCCTGATGATGCAGTTGCATGTATTAAATATCCACAAATAAAACATGATGAAACTAAATTTGATGGAGAAGTGAATATAGACTATCCATGTAAGTTGTGGTCTTCAATGATGTTTTTTAATAATGGACATGAAGATTGTAAGAAACTAACACCCGAAGTTGTCAACACTTGGACTGGAAAACAGTTACATCAGTTTGAGTGGACAGATAAGATAAGTCCAATACCCGAAAAATACATATTTGTTGAGGGATATGACGACCCTAAAGTTAAATGGGATTACACTGGTATTCACTACACTAGAGGAGGCCCGTGGATAGATGACATGGATTCTAGTCACATAAATAACTTAGAAGATTATAGAAAGTGGAAAAAATAAAAATGAAAACCGCTTGTAAAATACATAAAATTGAGGTATAATAACAGTATGAACGCACTAATTTACACAGAAGACCAAAAACTAATAGTAAGAAAACCAAATGGTTTACAATATGAATTTGATAATACAGACCAACCCGAACTAGGATTCGATTTTGATGTTCTTGTATATGATGATATAGAAGTTGTAATTGAAAAATGGGATGACAATCTCTGTTTTGATGACCAAATTAAAAGAGATATAACTAGTGCTGAAAAAGATATTATAGAAAACTACATAGATAACTCTGAACCACCAGCTGGAACCACATTAAACAATCAGTATGTACAAGACTTGATTGGTGAAGTTAAAAATAACATTTCAGAGTTTACTGATAACTATGGATTTGATGATTTATCAGAAGCAACATTTGCTGGTAGAGAGGGTTCTAACCATCCATATAGGTCAAATGCAAGAAGAATTTTAGAATTTGCAGATTCACAATATGTAATATATGACCAACTTGTAAATGAAATTTTCGCTACTAGAGAAGACTATCTTAAACCATTACAAGAGTATGTTGTACAACTACCAAAAGCTTCTTTATTACCCGACCACGAAAGATAAGTCATGTATGACGATATAAAGGTTGTCTATATAGATGAACCCTTTAAAATAGAAGACTTACCACTTAAAGATGTTTATGTTTTAGATAACTATCTTGCAACTGAACTTCATCACCATTTTGATGACTATATAGTTGGACATAATCTTTGGTCTAAAACAAATCAAGTTTCTAGTGGAAGTCCAACAGGATTACCACATCATAGTTTTTGGGGTGCAACATTCTATAGAAATGATATGGAGTTGGAAAAGGATATGGATAAACTTCATACATTTTTTCCATACTATATGAATAGAAGATTGCAAACAGAATTTGGATTCAAGTGGCAACGATTTCAGTACATGGGTTTAAACTCACAAACACAAGGATTGCAGGGAACTACCCATGCAGATTGTCAAGAAGAAGATGATTGGAACCTTTCATTCCTATACTACACCAATAAGTTTTGGAACAAAAATTGGGGTGGTAAGTTACGACTATATAATAAGATGCAACAAGGTTTAGATGGAAGACAAGAACATATTGACAACCATCAGATTGCAGAAATAGAATTTAAACCAAATAGATTAATAATGTTTGATGGTAGAATACCTCATGGTGCAGATGCACCTACTCCATCAGCAAGATACATAGACAGAAGGTCACTAGTCTTGAGAGGGGACGAAGTAAGATTAGTAGACCAATCAGAGTTTTTTGATGCCAACGATAGAATTTCACACATATAATAAAGAAACACTCAAAGACTTTAAACCAGTCCTTGCAAGTTCTATATCACCTGATTGGTGGAAGAAAGCAAAAGCAGGTGAGTTAGTAAATGGTACGGTTCAACAGACCATTCGTGCCTGTCCAGCCATGGATGATTGGTTAAAGAGTGGTTGGATACTATTGGCAAATAGAGATATACATGTTATAAACGGAATTGGTGGAGACGATAGAGGTAGTGATACTCTCGCAACCTTTGACCCACATGGGGGTGGTTACAATTCTAATAGTCATCCAACAACACAAACACTAGATGCATTTGAATACTTAGGTGGTGGTAAACCAATTAAGGATGCATTTAAAATGAGAAACCCTTGGAATATCAAAACACCACCTGGCTATTCTTGTTTTTACCTAGACCCATTCCTATTTCAGAATAATCATTTTGCAACATGGCAAGGTATCATAGATACAGACGACTTTAATGTGGGTATGGACAATGCACAAATAATTTTTTATCCTAAAGTAGATTACTCATTTGTAATACCAAAAGGGACTCCTCTTTGTCAGATAATACCATATAAAAGAGAGAAGTGGGTTGGTTCCTATCAAGTCAATACACATAAATCTTGGATTGATAATCGTGGAACAGGAACATCAGAGTTCGATAGAACAGTTTCTACAAATAAATCTATGCAAGAGTGGAGTCAGTTAGTAGAATTTGACGAAGACAGTGTAAAAGAGTTTGGTGCATACCGTAGACAGGGTTATTGGAAACCAAAAGGCAAACTTTATAAAGAAGAGAATCCACCACCCGAGTGTCCTTTTCACAACAAAGAAGTTTCAGAAGAAACACAATTGGAGTTTGATTTCGATGGCAGTTAGATTACTTTTCCCAACATATATCTTTGAGAGAGATTTACTAGACCCTAGTTTAGATTCAAATAGAGGTGTAGACCAAAATTACTTAGACCTTCTTACTGATACTATGGATGGTATGAGAAGAAAAGACCCCGAAGGTAGAAGACTTTCTAATGCATACACTGGTTGGCAATCACATGATGGTTGTGAATCTAATCCTGCATTCCAAAAACTAATGAATAGAATACAAACTATGTTTTATGATGAGATATGGCCTTTCCATGGATTAGACCGTAACAAAGCAAATATGCATATAGGAAATTCTTGGGCAAATATTAACGACCATCTTGCATGGAACAAACCACACTTGCATAATGGTTGTTGGTATAGTGGTGTGTTTTATATAAAAGCAGATGGAGATGAAGGTCATATTGAAATGATTGATACACATCCTAAAGTTGTCGCAGATTTTCCAAACTCACCTAGAACTGCAACGAGTAAAGGATTTGAACCCAAAGGTGGTAAACTCATACTTTTTCCAAGTGGTCTTATGCATATGGTAGAACCAAATGTAACTGATAAAGAAAGATATTCAATATCATTTAATATAGAAATGAGATATCCTGCTGAAGGTGGTCATAGTGGTGACATACCAAACTACAATGATGATGAATTTGTTTATAATGTTCATCCCAATGGAGACCTTTCAACCGACTAGCTATTCTAAATAGTAGTATGGAAATAGTAATAGACACTCACCTTCTTTGGAACCTTATGATAACATTCGTGTTAGCACCTTTAGGATTCCTAATAAGAAACCTTTTATCCGAACAGAAGAGAATAGATATACTTGTCAATAAGACAAGAGAAGAGTTAGCAAAAGAATATGTTACTCGTGAAGAAGTGGAAATTGTGTCTGAAAGACTAATCGCTACTATGAACAGGATAGACGAGAAGATAGACCGTCTACAATCTAAGACTTACTTCCAAGAATAGGTTCTAAATTCATATAAATAGTAGTAGACACAAATTTACTACAGGAATACTATGGCAGAACCAACATCAAAAAGTACCTTAAAAGACTATATAAAGAGGAAACTTGGAGCTCCAGTATTAGAGATTAATGTTGATGATGACCAGTTAGATGACAGAATTGATGAGGCATTACAATACTTTCATGAATATCATTACAATGGTTCCATTAAGACGTATTTAAAACACCAAATCACACAAGACGAAATTGATTCATTTAAAACAGATGACACTCTTACTGGTTCTACAAGTGGAACACAGGCAATCTCAAATCAATCTTACAAAGAGAGTAAAAGTTATGTAACACTACCCGAACATGTGTTAAGTGTACTAAGAATATTTCCATTTAATTCAGGACAAACATCTAGTATGTTTGACATACAGTATCAGTTGAGACTAAATGACCTTTGGGATTTAACATCAACAAGTGTACTATACTACTCACAAGTTCAACAACATATAAAATTAATAAACGATATGTTAGTCGGACAGATACCAATACGATACAACTCTCATCAAAATAGATTGTATATTGATTATACTACTGCAAAGTTAACTGCTGGAGAGTACATAATAATAGAATGTTATAGGAAAATAGACCCTGTAGACTTTACAGACATATATAACGATATGTTCCTTAAGAAGTATGCAACTGCACTTGTTAAGTATCAGTGGGGTGAGAATCTATCTAAGTTCCAAGGTATCGCACTTCCAGGCGGGGTTACACTTGATGCACAACAAATTAAAACAGAAGCACAAGAAGAGATTACAAGATTAGAAGAAGAGTCAAGACTGAATTTTGAAATGCCAGTCATGGACTTAATGGGATAAATTATGCCAACAAATGTATTTTTTAACCATGCAGTATCAACTGAACAACACCTTTACGAGGATTTAGTTGTTGAGTCGTTAAGAATGTATGGACACGAAACATTCTATCTACCAAGAGAAATTGTAGAGGAAGATTCTATCCTTGGTGAAGATGTGCAATCAACATTCGGTGATGCATATTCTGTAGAGATGTATATAGAAAATACTGATGGCTTTGAAGGAGAGGGTGACCTCTTTAGTAAGTTCGGTGTACAAGTAAGGGATACTGCAACCTTTGTCATATCTTTACGAACATGGGAAAGATTCATATCATTAGACTCTAACCTTGCAACATCTCTAAGACCTAACGAAGGTGATTTAATACACTTCCCTCTTAGTGGTTCAATGTTCGAAATAAAATTCGTAGAACATGAGAATCCATTCTATCAAGTAGGTAAATTATTTGTATTTAAATTGCAATGTGAACTCTTTGAATACAGTGGAGAAGATTTTGATACTGGAACAAACGCAGACTTAGTAGAACTAGACCAAGCATATCAAGTTAAATTAACCATGTTTAATAGTGGTAGTGGTAATTATACTGTTAATGAGAATGTCACTAAAGATGGAGTTGTTGTTGGAGAAGTGGTTTCATGGTCTCCACAAAATCATTTATTATCCGTAAAAGATAATACAATAACACTTGCAGATAATGATGTTTTAATTGGTGCAAGTTCAGCTGCAGAATACACTATTCAATCTATAGAAGATGTATTGACATTTAGTAATGATGGTTCTGCACAAAATACAGACTTTGAAACAAAAGCAGACGAATACTTAGACTTCTCTGAAACAAATCCATTCGGTGAGGTCACATAATGTTTGGGACATTCTTTTATAATGAGACAACAAAACGAGCAGTATCTATATTTGGAACTCTTTTTAATAATTTAACAGTAAAGAAGATAAAGGAAGATGGTACTGTAATAACAGAACAGAAAGTCCCAATCTCATATGGCCCTAAACAGAAATTCCTACAAAGACTTGCAGAAGAACCAAATCTAAATGACAATAACAGAACTGCAATTAGTTTACCTCGTATAGCATTTGAACTTAGTGGTTATGAGTATGACCCAGCAAGACAACAGAACAAACTTATAAGACATCAGAAAATGACGCTAGAGAGCGCTGACACGTCTAACAGAGCATATCAATACCAACCTGCACCTTACAACCTATCGTTCACTTTAAGTATTCTAGCGAAGAATATGAGTGACGCTTTACAGATAGTGGAACAGATAATACCTTATTTCCAACCCGAATATACAGTCACAATGAAGATGATTGATTCTATGACCGACTATAGAGATGTACCAATTGTATTGAATAGTGTTGAACTTGCAGATACATATGAAGGGGACTTTACTGAAAGACGAGTAATAGAATACAATCTAAGTTTTACAATGCAATTAAACTACTTTGGCCCTGTTTATACTGGTAAAGTCATTAAGAATGTTATTGAAAGAGATTATATTAATACAACAAGTGGGTTATTTACAACAAGTCAAATAGATGATTCAGGTCTAATAAAAGAAGTTAAACATTACGAACCTGCATTCGCAGAAGTGACATCCACTGCAGTATCTGATTCCACAACAATACCATTTTCAACTGCAATAAATAATAGTATAAGTGTGGGTGATGAAGTATTTGGAACAAACTTAACAACCAATCCAACTATTTCAAGTATTGCAGAAGACAAACTATCAATAGTAGTGTCCAATGCAGTTACTATTAGTAGTAATACTTCACTCAAGTTTGTTGGTTCAGTAGACCCAGGCGACACCTTTGTTGTTGCAGAAACTGTAACATTTTATGATGATGGCGCTCCTTCTACATTTACAGAGGATAAAGTGACTGATGCAAGTTAATTATGGCAAAAGATATAGATTCAAAATTAAATGATGTACTTGATATTTCTTCAGAAATAAAGAAAGAAACAACTCAAGTAATCAAATCCCCACCTAAGGCTGATAATGTCCAAACGGACTATAAGTACACTAGAGAAAATCTTTATGGACTTGTAGAAAGAGGACAAGATGCAATAGATGGTATTCTAGATGTATGTAAAGAGACAGAGAATCCTCGTGCATATGAAGTAGCAGGTCAGTTAATTAAAACTGTAGGTGAAACTGCAGAGAAGTTACTAGACGTTCAAACCAAATTGAAGAAGTTAGAAGATGAAAACGGAAGTGTTAAAACACAACATAATCATTTATATGTTGGTTCTACTTCAGAACTTCAAAAGTTCCTAAAGAAAGAAAGTAAAAAAGATGACGGTTAATAAGAATGAAGGTTATCTTGGAAATAATCTTATCAAAAGAGCAGGTATTGAAACTCAATACGCAAAAGAAGAATTAGATGAATATCTAAAATGTTCTAAAAACCCTTGTCATTTCATAGAAAACTATACACAAATTATTTCACTAGACGAAGGTATGGTTCCTTTCAAACTTCGTGGGTATCAAGATAAGTTAATTAACCACTACAACGACTCTCGTTTTAGTGTTGTCCTTGCAAGTAGACAGAGTGGTAAATCAATAACTTCTTGTGCATATCTATTATGGTTTCTATTATTTCACCCCGAAGTGACTGTTGCAATCCTTGCTAACAAAGGTGCAATTGCAAGAGAGATGATTGCTCGTCTTGTTACTATGTTGGAATCTGTTCCGTTCTTTTTACAGCCAGGAGTTAAGATTCTTAACAAAGGTTCTATAGAATTTGCAAATGAT
>Ga0315320_10000938_pt1 | contig 23940 bp, 22 predicted proteins | sample M140m21515metaG_FD_203458 | JGI IMG/M metagenome (GOLD analysis project Ga0315320, IMG submission 203458) | Ammonia-oxidizing marine archaeal communities from Monterey Bay, California, United States - M1 40m 21515 | ecosystem: Environmental > Aquatic > Marine > Coastal | place: USA: California... | reverse complement strand
ATCTTCTCTGCGGAGTCATTTTTCCACTTCTTAAACCGATTCCACATCCATCCCCCACCTCCAGTATTGGCAAGTCGTACAAACTCTGCGTATAATCATCACTGGATTATGATATATGTTTATTTGTTTTTTGAAATTTTTCAAACATAACATTGAGGTTGATAATGTGCTGCGCGTGATGAGGGAGACATCGTGAAGGGGCATGAATCACCGATATCAATAAACACAGGCAGTGGAACTTTAGCAAAAGCGATTATCTCCGAGAGAGGAGGTCATAAGGACATTCCAGAAGGAACAATATTTGCTTCTAGAATTGATAGATTAGCATCTTTTATTTTGGATGTTATAGTAATAAGTACTACCCTTTTAATTGTTACTGGAGGAGGGATTTTTTATATGTGGAATCTTACTATGTGGATATCTTCAGATTTTCATTATTCTCTTGTGATGTCATTTGTATTTTTTGCAGCACATTGGCTTTATTGGAGATTAAGTGGTATTTATTTCTCACGTTCATTAGGACAGAAAATTTTTGGAATAGCAGTGGTATCAGATGATGGTTCAGAAATGACCAGTGAAATGTGGGATAAGAGAGTTTTACAAAAATTAATTTATCTCATTCCGATAATTGGATGGTACAACGGAGCATACGATTTGGCTAGAATTTCGCAGAGACACACCCATCAATCAAACATAGATGTCAAAGTAAATACAATTGTAGTCAAAGCATACTCTTTACCTCCTTTGTATCGAAAACATATCAAGTAGGTGTTTAATTGGATCAATTAGTTAAACATGTTTTGTCTGGTAAATGTATTGTTTATCCGACAACAACGCAGCCTGCATTGGGTTGTATTTTAAAATCTGATGCGCTTGATATTCTTTATGAAATAAAAAAAAGAGACAATAGTCAACCACTAAGTATAGCAGTTTATGACATAGAACAGGCTAAAAAAATAGTAGAAGTTCCCGATGATGTTGTTGAGATATTAAAAAACTTCCCTGAAGGAGCATTAACTATTATATTAAAATCAAAAAATAAGCTTGATTCGCGGCTTGGGGGGATGTCAGTTGCCGTGAGAGTTGTTAGTCATGAGATAGCTAAAAAAATATTACGAAGGACTGGTCCTTTGACTGCTACCAGTGCGAACATTAGTGGATACAAGCCAATATCGAATTGTAAAAAATCTGCTGAAATTTTATCTACTGAGAAAAATGAAGTTATTGGGCATAATAGTGATTGTATGCAAGAAACGCCCAGTACTTTGATATCATGGTGGACTGTGTGTGAATCACATAAGTCACCGAGCATCGAAGTATTGAGAGAAGGGATAGTTAGTTCAAAGGAAGTACAACAATGGTGGAAGAAGTGGATTTTAAGCAATGGAAAGATGCTGGGCACGTAGCGCGAAGAACCTTAGAAGGGATAAAAGGGGAAATTGTTGCTGGAAAAACGTGGAATGAAGTGATAGATTCTGCTGAAAGGTTCATCAGAAGGCATGGAGGTCAGGCTGCTTTTCCGGTCACTATTTCTGTCAATGATATTGCTGCACATTATACAACAAATCACTCGGAAGTTCCTCTAGAAGGACTAGATAGAGAAATGATATTTCAGAATGGTGATCTAGTTAAATTAGATGTTGGAGTTCACATAAAAGGGGCTTTAGCAGATAATGCAATGACTATAGAAGTTGGGAATAATGGTGAACATACAGAGCAGATTAAAGCATCAATCGAAGCAAGGGATGCAGCAATTGAAAAAATGCATCCAGGGACGCCATGGTACGAAATTGGGGCAATGGCAGAACAGGTAACTAAAGATGCAGGGTTTGTTCCGATTAGTAATCTTTGTGGACATCAAATGAATAGATGGAATTTACATGCTGGATTATCAATACCAATGTATGCATGTGGACCAAATAATCCTGGTTTCAAAGGAGTAGTGGAAGAAGGAGGAGTTTATGCAATAGAGCCTTTCAATACGACAGGAAAAACAGGTAAAATAGAAAATGTTTCGCCTAAAGGTTCATCTAATATTCTAAGAGTTACAGGAGATGTGACAATTCGTAAAGCATTGAGTAAAGGAAAACTAAAGCCATTAGGAGCGACAATGGCCAGATATATAGAAGAAAGATATCATACTTTGCCGTTTGCAGAAAGGTGGGCTTATCCATTATTAGAAAAGCCATTTCCTGAAGAAAGTGAAGAGGCTTTAGTAAGGAAATGGAATGCATTAATTAAAAAGTTGACTTCTATAAGATTCCTTGAAGTTTACCCTGCTCTGAAAGATGTTGACGGTGGTAATGTTGGTCAATATGAGCATACAGTAATGGTTACCGAAGGCGGTCCGGAAATTCTAACAGTAGAATAAAAAAAAATAATTATTTATTACGTTATATACGAATGGGAAGAATTTTCACAAAATGATTAATTAATACCTTCTATCTACGATTATCGTACGGGGCCGCAAGGTTCTCGCTGAGTGCATCCCATCCCCTCGCTTTTATCTCTCGCCCTGTACACCTTTTACATCTCAGTGGTAACTTCGGTATTCCCGAATAGAGTTACAGTAATTATGGAACCCAATATCAAAAACATACCAGAAGATTGTTGGAAAGATGGTTTCTCAGAAAGCAAAAGAATGGCCCACAGTATTGTCAATACAGGCTGTAACAAAAGGGCAAATGAGGTGTGTGCAGCTGGTAATCGAGGAAGTGCATATGTAATAGCTATCCATCCTAAGACTTGACAAGAAAGAGCCAAAAGAATTAACCATGCATGACTTGGATAAGATGGTTGAATATTTAGTGATTCGACATTAATGAATTGTAGAGGTAAAATTCCCAATACCAATAGTCCGACTGCTGCGCCTGCAGTAGTGTCCAATTGAAGATTCTGAGCTGGTGATTTTTCTTTATTTGAGTATCTATATATAATTAAAAAAGAAGAATAGAATATTGCAGCGAATATACCACCTATTACACCAAATGAAGGATTTTTTCCGTATGGCTCATTATCCCATATTCCTGAAATTAAAACTAAACCAATAATAACGATTGGTAAAACAATAAGAATTGATTTATTAGGCTTTTCACCCAGAAATTTCCAACTAATGATTGTAACAATGATTACTTGTGAATTCCCAATCATTGTTGCAATACCAGTACCAATATAATCTATTGCAGTATGATATGCAAGAAAGTCTAATGCAAGAAATAACCCAGCTATGAAAGTTAACTGGCGAGATTTGAAATCTCTAGTATCTCTAGATTTAGAAAAAAATACTAGTAGAACTAATATTGGAAGTGCGTAAAACATTCTAAAGAATGCTCCCGTAATAGGATTGGTGTCTGTAAATATATATATTAAAGGTGCGAATGATAAGATGGCAGATCCTAATAATGCAATTAACATATTTTTACGGCCATCAATGACCAACATAGACTGCATCTCACTCTGATTTAGTATCTGAAATCATTTCTTGTAATTCTCCACTTTGGTGCATTTCTAATGCAATATCTGAACCACCTATTAATTCACCATTGATAAAAATCTGAGGCATTGTTGGAAAATCTGACCATGAACATACAGACGGTATTGCCTTTGGATCCGAAAGTATATTTACACTTGTGAAAGGCATTTGTAACTCTTTCAATACTGAAGCAGCACGATTACTAAAACCACATCTTGGTTCATCGGGCGTTCCTTTCATAAAGAGTACAATCTTATTATTATCTACTAATTCTTGTAATTCATCTGGTGTCCAATTAAAACTCATTTTTTTCACTCCTTTTTTTCTCTTCTGATGTGGACTCCAAAGAATTCTACATCATTTCCGTGTGGGTCGAATGCTGTATTACCACTTTTAGAAGCTTGTTCAGGGGTCATACATTTCAAATCTAAAGCATGAACAATATTTTGCTCAATGAATTGTTTGAAATGATTAAGAAGGGGTTTTTGCCTCTGTAATGGCCTTCTTCCTTCGTAATCAGAAGATATTACACGGACATGGAAATGATCTCCGCTTTTATGGAGATCAGTGACAGATACGTCTGCACTTGGTACAACTTTTAGAACTTCATCAGCCACCCATTGTTCAGTAACCATGTTCGTAAGAATAGGTCATCATTATTGAATACTTGGTGTCTAAAATTAATTATTTAATGCTTCATATATCAAATTCAAATTGGATTTTATTGAGCCTTTATTATTTATCAGACCAGAACCTACTACTGCTACATCAACACCCCAATCAGCAACTTTTGCTGCATTATGGCTTTTAATTCCTCCATCAATCATTAATTTTGTAGCACGACCTCCTGATTGGACTTGTGTGTCTATAATTTTCCTAAAATAACGTATTTTATTTTCCATTTCAGGAATAAATGATTGGCCTCCTTTACCAGGTACAACTGACATAACAAGAAGAAGATCTAAATCAGGAATTAATGCTAAAACATCAGAAGCTGGCGTTTCTGGATTGAGGACACACCCAACTTGAACATCAGTTTGACGTACCTTTTTTATAAACTGAGAGAAGTCCTGGACAGCTTCAATATGAGCAATTATCAAATTTACTCCTGCGTCAACATACTGTTTCCATGTTTCTTCGGCATTATTTATCATTAAATGGCAGTCAATAAAAACATCTGGCCCCAATCTATTTCTAACTGAACGGATTATTGCTGGACCGAATGTAATCGTACGGTTTATGACCCAATTACCATCCATAACATCCATGTGTATCCAATTTATTCCCGCATCTATTGCTTCATCGAGAGTATTTCCAAGTTGACAAAAATCTGCTGTCAAAATGCTGGGCGTTATTTCCATACTATTCACTCGCGTCAGTACGAAGTGCAAGGCAGATAGTATATGAAATTAATATAAAATAATTAATTTTAAGACACATGTTGATAGGATAAGAGTTGCTCGTTTGCCTTGAAGGTGTGATAATGGGACAAGTACTAGAAGTAAATGATTCTGATTTTGATATGGTAACAAAAGGTAATGAATGGGTATTAGTGGATTTTTGGGCACCTTGGTGTGGGCCTTGTAAAATGATTGCGCCGGTATTAAAAGAAATCGCAGGGGAAAGAGACATAACAATAGCTAAAGTCAATACAGATGTTAATTCTCTAGCACCCGGTAAATACAACGTGAGAGGTATTCCGAATCTTATACTCTTCCACAATGGAGAGCCAGTTGAACAGATCACAGGCGCGATGCCGAAATCAGGAATGGACAATTGGCTAAATAGGCACATGATTTGACTTCATTGCTTCATGTAATTTCTTTTCCCTTAACTCGTTTGGTAATCCTGTCTCTCTGAGAAGTCGTGCACGTATTGCCTCGTGAATCCACATGCCCTCGCTGAGTTCTAGCATCAAACCTCGTTCTAAAATTTCTTCAGGAGGTTTGCCGTTTATATTTGCTGCAACTGCTAAAATTGACCAAGGAACTGGTCGATCAGAAACTGCAAGAATTGCTAATAATTCACGATGATCATTGGGCATAACATCAAGAATCTCTTCATCTAAGAATCTTAACCAGTCCTCATGCATAGTTTTCCCATAAAGTTCGAGGAGTTCTAGTGCCAAAGGATGGCCTCCTGTCACTTGATATATTTCTTCTGCAGGTGTATTATTAGTTGTATCGAATGAGTCCAGCCAATCTGAAATTTCTTCAAAAGACAATCCGGATAAAGATAATTCTTGAACCCTATCTCGAGTGTGAACGTCCCGACGATCATAAAAAGTTAAATTGGTTCTTGATATCATGATTAGTCTAATTTGTGTTTCTTCTGCAACTTGGAGTAGCATTCCAAAGAAATTATGACTTGATGATGCAATATTATGAACATCATCAAGTATTATTATTATTTCATTAATACTAGATGTTAGAAGTTTTTCTTTATTTGACAAGTGCGCTATTATTCTACGTCTATATAAATCAAGATTCAATTCTCCACCTGGTTTAAAAGGTATTGAGTCCAATACATTGTATGGATCTTTTGACTCTTCTTGTGAATGAATTCCCAGACGATGGAGTAAACTTGCTGCTATCCCAAGAGTGGTGTCCCATGGTTGACATGGATAATACATTAATTCAGAACCTTGATTATTATTTAGTAAATCATCGGCCCATGAAGAAGTAAGCGTGGTTTTACCGCAACCCGCTATGCCTGATAATATCAATAGTGGTATTTCAGAACTATACCATTCATCAATAACTAATTTTTCTAATTTACGACCATGGATTGTACGGACATCCGGAGGTTTGCTATGATAAGTGGAATGGGCGCCAGTAAGCATCGTAATGGATCCAGGTTTTTTGATATTTTTTGACTTCACAATAGTACCGAATCTTATGTCTCCGAAATTCAAGACTCCTTCATGTTGCGCATGCATTAAGATTTGTAAAAGTGTTAAATTTGCTTGTAAATGTGAAGCGGCCTCATCGGCTCTAACTTCAAGAAGTGAATTATTTCGATCTCTTAAGATAACTTTGATTGAACGTAAAGAAGATATTCTAGATATTGTTTCTTTTCTACCAAATTCAGTTAATTGCCATGTTTTCTGCCTTCTCTCTTCATCTCTAATGACACGCGTATGCTCTGTAACCCAACCATTATTCATTATTTCCCTCATTGTTCTAGAAACATTAGGAGGATGTAATGCGCATATTTCGGCGATTCCGGGACGGGTAAGGGCATAAGAGACTAAGTAATGATCTGCTTGATAATCTTGTTCCCATAAATGAAGAAGTATACGGTCGGTTACCGATATATTTACTCGGACATCTCCACTTGCCATTGGCCATTCCGAATCATCATGTGACATCAAAGGTTCGGGAGATTGATTATGAAAATATAACCATATTTGTATCATTAAATTTTATCAAATAGCCACAACCTATGTCCCTAATGCCTTACTCGGTTAAATATGGAAGCATACGACGAACTTATGGAAAAAATAAAAGAAATTGATTTGATAAGTCAAATTGGCGGTCTTCTTAGTTGGGATCAAGAGGTAATAATGCCGCCTAAAGCCGCTACATTACGGGCAGAGCAACTAGCGTACTTGTCTTCTATAAAGCATGAAAAAATGACTGCTCAGAAAATAGGAATGCTATTGAAAGAATTAGAAGAAAATATGAATCTTGATGAGATTCAATTGGGAAATTTAAGGCTTATCAGAAACTCATATGATAAAGCTACCAAATTACCTAATGAATTTGTCATTGAAATGGCTAAGCATCGCTCAATGTCAATGATAACATGGACAGAAGCGCGGGCAAAAGATGATTTCTCTATATTCAGAGACGATTTGAAAAAAATGATTAATTTAGTAAGGAGAGAGGCTGATTATCTTGGTTATGACAATGTTCGTTATGATGCATTATTAGATAATTACGAATCTGGACTTACGGTTGCCAAATTAGATCCATTGTTCAAAAATTTGAGAGATAATGTTGCTCCATTGGTTAAACTTGTGATAGAAAAGGGAAAGATACCAGATATGCGCTGGGTAAATGAAAATATATGGAATAAATCTGGACAAGAGATTTTGAGTCAAAGAGTTTCCGAAGCCATAGGTTTTGATTTTGATGCAGGAAGGAGAGATTCCTCAACTCATCCATTTTGTGGTGGACCGAATCCAGATGATGTGCGATGGACAACTAGATATTCGGAAAGTGAACCCTTCGGATCATTATATGGTTCAATGCATGAAACTGGTCATGGCATGTATGAACAGGGGAGGCCCAGAGACTTAGATTTCCAACCAGCAGGAAAGGCTAATGGCTTGGGAATTCATGAAAGTCAAAGTAGATTATGGGAAAACCAGATTGGAAGATCATTGGAATTTTGTGAATGGTCATTACCACTATGGAAAGAAAATTTTCCAGAAAATATGAAAAATGTGGATGCAAAAGATTTATGGAAATCAGTAAATATAATTCAACCAAGTCTGATTAGAACTGAGTCGGATGAAGCAACATATAATCTCCATATAATGATCAGATATGAAATAGAAAAGAAATTGATAAGTGGAGAAATAGAAGTTGATGATCTCCCAAAAATCTGGTGTGAAATGTATGATGAGTTTTTAGGTATAAAAGTACCTAATGATTCTCTAGGCGTATTACAAGATGTTCATTGGTCAATGGGTGCTTTTGGATATTTTCCGACGTATACATTGGGAAATTTGTATTCAGCTCAACTTTTATCTGCAGCAAAGAAAGAATTGGGAGACATAAATAATCAAATTAAACTAGGAGATTTTTCCGAATTACTAAAATGGATGAGGAAGAAAATTCATTCTAGAGGAAGTATAATTGAGCCTGCTGAATTAATTAAGGAAGCAACTGGGAACTTTCCTTCATCTGATGAGTTTATTGAATACTTGAAGAATAAGATAAGTGATTTATATCAGATTGATAGTAGTTTAAGTTATGAGATGTGAACTTATGAAAAATTATAAATTATCAGAAATTTCTTCTTTTGTAAGAGACATAGGTACTGAGTGTACAATATTAAAACTTCATAGAAATTATCTGATTGCAGGATCTCATAATGGAGAATTGAAATGTTGGGATATTAACTCAGGATTAGAAAAATGGAGTAATCATTATGAAGGGCCATGCTCAGAAATGATTATTGAGCAGGGACTAATTTATCTTGCTGAAGAGGGTAATGTCCATTGTATTGATTTGGAATATGGCAAATCAAAATGGAATAAAAAAATTGAAGGATTGAGTGAATTTATTAAATCATTTGATGGTTTTATATGGGTGGGTTCTTCTGTTTATGACTTACAAATTTCAAATTATTCTGAGTCTTCTATTTGGAAATTTGATAAAGAGGGCGAATTAATAAAAAATATTACACTAAAAAGTAAACCATGGTTTTTTGATGTGACTAATCTAGGTTTATTTATTGGCCTCAGTAGACCGGTATGTGGATATGGGAAAATCAATAAAATGGGAATAGTCGAATATTTTGATTTAGTCAACAAAAATCCTGTAACAACAGGTATTTGTCACAAAGAGAAGATTTTTCTTGGGCATAGTGATGGTAATGTAACTAGTGTAAGTAATAAAAACGAAGAGTATAAAAATAGTGAAAATAGTCCTGTAAAAGAAATTACGTTTCATAAAGGAATAATTATTGGCTTAGAATCTGGAAAAGTATACTCTGAAAATGGCTGGGAAATAGATCTAAAGAAAGAATTAGATGTATTATCCTGCGCTCCATCGAATGATGGCATAGATTATTTATGGGCATCAACATGGGAAAATAAATCTAAAATTCTCTCAATTGATAATAATATGGGACGTATTGAATTTTGTATTGAGCATTCGTCAAGAGTAAGAAAAATAATTTGTTTTAATGATTTATTAGCTCTCGGCGATTCTGAAGGAAAAATATTCTTTATCGAAAATGATGTCTTACAGAGGCGATTAAAATCAAATCCTGAAGAGATTAAAATTGACGAAAAGAAGGCACTGCTAAGAGAGCGCTTGAGGCAGTTACGAGGGTAGAATATTTCAGTGGAAATTAGCCCTTTATCAGGTACATTTCCGCTGTACTGCGCTAATGTTGTAGAAAGGTTTAAATGTCGGACATCGTCCTATGTGCTTTGCTGCTCCGAGGGAGTGGTGTGGAGACGCTTAGGCTAATCCGCGGGCCACAAAAACCGAGCCCCGAAATTGGGGCAGTAAAATCGAAATCCGAGAGGAAATCGAGGTAAATGTCAAGATTGTCTGTGGGCAATCAAGACGGCGATAGAACTATTGTGGAAATACCAAACGAGAGAATGGAAAATAAGTAATAGAGGCTGAGGAAAACACACACCGAACGTTTAGGCGGGGAAAACACACACCGAATCAGATACTATATCGTAGAGATACACGTAAGAAGAGGGAGGAGACAATCTTGAGTTGCGTCATGGGAAACAACTATGTAAAAATAGAAGGGAAACATGCAAAAGCGAGCGCGATTAAAGTCGTGGAGTGTAATGGTATCGATTTCGTGAAAAGAATTAGTGAGAGCTAACAATAGAAACGGAAGCGGTTTTTAAAAAAGTAATTTTTTAATAGTCGAAAAAGATGTAATACATCAAACAAAATAAGCCCAAGTGGTTTATTAGTTGCTACCCGGGAAAATTGAATCTTAAGATGAAATTTGAACGGACCCTGCGGAGTAAACAGAGGGAGATGCCCCCCCATAGGCAAAACCCTCTGTTGCTCCCACCTTTTTATTCGGCCCATTTTATCACTTAGGACCTGTCATATCTCTAGGTATTACCAATGAATTAAATTCATCGTTTGTTAACATTTTTAGATCAATTGCACTTTGTCTTAAAGTTAAATTATTATTATGAGCATTTTTAGCTATTTTAGCTGCGTTGTCATAACCGATATGAGAATTTAATGCAGTAACAAGCATAAGAGAATTCTCCAAATGATTATTTATTTTTTCCTTGTTTGCAGTAATTCCTATTACACAATTATTCGTAAAGGACTTACAAGAATCTGATAACAAAGTAATACTATGCAGAATATTATAGATTATCATTGGCTTGAATACGTTTAATTCGAAGTTTCCTTGACTACCTCCGATAGATATTGCGGCATTATTACCCATTACTTGACAACATACCATCGTTAGAGCTTCGGCTTGTGTTGGGTTTACTTTACCAGGCATTATACTAGATCCTGGCTCATTTGCTGGAAGAGATAATTCGCCTATACCACATCTAGGGCCAGAACTTAACCAGCGAATATCATTGGCAATCTTCATTAATGAGACTGCTAATGTATTGAGAGATCCTGAAGTTGCTACTAAGGCATCATGTGCAGCTAATTGGGAAAATTTATTTTCGGCGGATTCAAAAGGTAGACCTGTTTTTTGGGCCATAATTTTAGCTACTGTATCAGAAAAATCTCTATGTGAATTTAATCCAGTACCTACTGCCGTTCCTCCTAAAGCTAATTCAAATAAATCTATGAGTGAGAATTCTATCCTACTAATATCTGAATCTAGCATAGCAACATATCCTCCGAACTCTTGGCTTAGAGTAAGTGGTACGGCGTCCATCAAATGCGTTCGTCCGATTTTAACTATTCCTTGAAACTCTTCAACTTTTTTTGCTAATTGTGATCTTAAATTTCTAATTGAGGGTAATAATTCATGATGAATATCCTGAACTGCAGCTAAATGCATAGCAGTTGGGAAAGTATCATTGCTTGACTGGGCCATATTTACGTGATCATTTGGATGTACTGGTGTCTTGCTACCCAGAATACCTCCTGTTAACTCAATTGCCCTGTTTGCAATAACTTCGTTTGCATTCATGTTTGTTTGTGTTCCTGAACCCGTTTGCCAAATTTTAAGTGGAAAGTGATTATCAAGTTCACCAGAAATTACCTCATTACATGCATCTATTATGAGATTTCCGACCTTAGGGTCTAATTCTCCTAAACTGATATTTGCTTCAGCGGCTGATTGTTTTAAGATTCCAAAGGCCCTTATTATGGACCTTGGCATTAAATCGTTTCCTATATTAAAATTTATTAATGATCTAGCGGTTTGAGCCCCATAATATACATTTTTAGGGACACTGATATGTCCCATTGTATCTTTTTCTTGCCTCATATTTGATAAATCATAATTTATTTCTTTTGGTACTGGGTCAATTGACCTGATAGAATTTGTTTGGGTATCAAAAGATTTAGTTATCATATCTGAAATAATCGCCGAACGCCCAATATTTTTTCCTTTACCTACATTCATATCTAATTTTCTTGCTATTTCTTCGGGTAAACTAATTGTTATTATTCTACGATTGCCTGCGCGATGCTTCGCCATATCTTTCGGCAGTTAATAATTATTAATAAACTATTTTAATAATTAATAATGGCAAAGCTTATTTTTTATTCTATTTCTCTTTTTATAGAAATTATTTTTTGAGGAGTATCGGGTTTATCTCTGAAATTAGTTGGCTGGTTCTCAATTTTTTGAACAATATCCATACCTTTTACTACTTCTCCAAAGACTGCATGGTTTCCATCGAGCCAGGGAGTAGGGACTGTGGTTAAGAAGAATTGTGAACCACCTGTATTTGGGCCTGCATTTGCCATCGAAAATAAACCAGGTTTGTTATGTTTCTTTGCAAGAGCTGTAGATTCACATGGAATTTGCCATCCTGGTCCACCTGTACCAGCGGCCCTACTTTCAGGATCTTTAGATTTTGGACACCCTCCCTGTATCATAAAATCCTTTATTATACGATGAAAATGTAATCCATCATAGAAGCCTTCATCAACTAATCTGAGAAAATTGGAAGTTGTTTCCGGGCAGTCTTTAGTATACAGTTCAATATTAATTGTTCCTTGAGATGTTTCCATTTTAACATATGTCATAACTATGTGGAGATGGAATCAATTGATGAATCTAATGGTTAATGTAGTAGAAATGTGTAATCAATATTAAGAAACTATTGAGCCGATTAGAGTATCGGGATGAACACGTAATAATTTAACAGTACCACTCGGATTTAGTGTGCCCAATAATAAAAATTGTGAGATGAAACCATTTGGTAATGTTTTTTCCCCTATATTTGTTACTCCTACTACCTTCCTACCGATTAATTCTCCTCTTGTGTAGTTGGTAACTTGTGCTGAAGTCCATAATTTACCGAGAACAGGGCCGAAGTTTACTTTTATTTTGTAGGATGGTTTTTTCATTTCAGAATATTCTTCTACATCAAGTATGATGCCAACTCTCATATCAACCGAAAAAAAACTTTCAATACCTAAATATTCTTTTTTTTTTAATTTATCAGGATGATATGGCTCTTCTTTTTTATTAATTACATGCTCTGACATAAATTATTCACCAGTAACATCTGATTTCAACACCAAGGGGATTAAAGATATTTCTGAATTTGAAAACGCATTTTTCCCACCTTCCTCTCTATCTAAAATAGTTATACAGCCCGCAACACTACAACCCATTTCTTGTAACCGTTCTGCAGCCTTTAATGCAGACCCTCCAGTAGTAGTTACATCCTCTAAAAGTAATACTTTATCTCCCTTTTTTAAACTAGAACCCTCAATCCCTGGTGGATTTCCGGTCTTTCTACCTCCTCTTCCTTTGGGTTCTTTACGAACTATAAAACCTTTCAAATTGGAATGTTTTGGAGTTTTTGCTATTACAATTCCTGTTAATGGTACAGCCCCCAATTCCAAGCCTCCTACGGCATCTATTCCATCAAATTTTTGAATTTCATTATGAATTAAAACTCCTAGTAGATGCGCGCTTTCTGTATCCATCATAACAGGTTTCATATCAAAGAAATGAGGGCTTTTCTTACCACTAGCTAGAGTGAAATGTTCATTTGGAGAATATAGATATGCGAGGTTTTTAACTTTAGAAATTAGTCTTGATTTAGCTTCTTCAATCGTTGTCATATGATCATTACCTTTCCTTCCGTTATGGAGAAGTCGAATGAACATTTTGCCAGATTGATATGAAAAATTACAAAAAAGACGGTCAATGTTATTGTGCGACCTATTGTAGCCGAGTTATATATACAAGGAGGTGGGGGTTTTGGAAACTGTAGATAATTCTAAAACAATCTCATACAATGCTAAGCATTTAGAAGAAGAAAGTAAAAAATACCAAAATTTTCTAGATGATAGAACTGAGGAAATCTATAATTTGGCATTGATTGCAAAACAAAAGGGATTAGATTTTGAAAATTATATTGAGATACCAAGGGCTAAGGATTTAGCAAGTAGAACTGAAAAACTTCTTCAAAAAGATTATCTAAAGGAGTTATCGATAGAAGATGACCTACGTAAATTACTGAAAGAGAATGATAGAGAGACTGCATCTATTAAAATGGGAGTTGAAGTTGCTAAAAGAAAATATGATGAGACTAAAGACTTACAGGTTTCTATTGATTGTGGACTTAGGGTTGGGCTTGCAGTACTTACAGAAGCAGTACTAGTTGCCCCTTTAGAAGGCATAGGTGAAGTTAGAATATTAAATAATGAAGATGGTTCAGAATTTTTATCCATTGATTTTTGTGGACCTATCCGAGCTGCGGGCGGTACTGCTCAAGCGCTTGGTGTGTTAATTGGAGATATGATCAGAAGAGAACTGAAAGTTGGGAGATACATACCTTCTACAAGAGAAGTGGAAAGGGTAAAAGAAGAGTTTGGCCTTTACAGAGTAGGCTTGCAATATAAACCGCCACCTGATGAAATAGAGACAATTGTGAGAGCATGTCCTGTAATGATAAATGGTGAAGAAACAGAAAGAAATGAATGTGCTGGTTTCAAAGAAGTTCGTAACATAGTTAACTCTAACGGAACGCATAGAACAAGAATTCGAGGGGGAGTAATGCTTGTTATTGGAGAAGGTTTATGTTTAAAAGCACCTAAAATAAAAAAGCATGTAGAAAGAATGAAAATTTCGGGGTGGGAATTTATCTCTGAATTTGCGGACAAGGGAAAGAATCAAAAAACTAAAAATTCTTTCAAATCAAGAACTATACCAAAAATATCGAGATATATGGATGATGTTATTGCAGGTAGACCAATTTTTGGCGAACCGGGTAAACCTGGTGGTTTCAGGTTAAGATATGGGAGAAGTAGGGCGACTGGTTTGGCTGCGGCAGGAATTAATCCAGTCACTATGGAAGCAATGGGTGGTTTTCTTTCAGTTGGAACACAAATGAAAATGGAAAGACCAGGTAAAGCATGTGCCGTAACGCCTTGTATCGATATAGATGGACCAACAGTATTGGAAAATGACGGGAATTTTGAAACTATTAATACGAAATCCAAATGGGAACGGGTAAAAAATAACGTCTATTCGATTTGGGACTCTGGTGAAATACTTCTTGGTTTTGGGGAATTTCTTGAAAATAATAAAAATCTAGTTCCATCATCTTATAATAAAGACTGGTGGGCAGCAGATCTTTTAGATGCTCTTGACACCCCAATAAAAGTAGATGAGTTTGCTAAAATATTATCAATTAAACGAGATAAATTACCTCTCGGTATACCTTTTAATGGAGCAATAAATAGAGGAGGAGAAGATTCTGTTGAAAGAAATTGGAGAAAGATAGAATGGTTTAATTTCTTAAAAAATTATGATATAAGATGGGAACATATCGCTCCATTAAATAAAAAATTTTCAGTGGCTGTTCCTCCTCCATGGAATCTTTGGTGGTCAGACTTGCCCCTTGTATGTGTTCCTCACTTAATAGAAGAGTTGATAACGTCTAAAATATTTAACGGCGTTTTGGAAATTGAAGGAGTTGTCAAAAATTGGCAAAAAGAAAAAGAATTAGAGTACGAAATACCAAATGAAATATTACAAGAGTTTTCAAAGACATCTAAAATTAAAATTCATGGCATTATTAAGTGTTCATTGATGACATTGGGATTAAATCACAGACATGAAAATGGTTCAATTATTATTGATAAAAATTGGGAAGGTTTGATAGATGGATTAGGCTTAGGCATTAAGGATGGGATTATAGTTAAAAAAATAGATTTTCAAGATTTAATTAATGAAAGGATAAATGAAATAAATATTTCTAAAGATATTATTTCGGAAGAAGAAGGAAGATATAATAAATTACAGAAATTGAAAGAGGAAGCACGGAGGTCCGCTACAACTAAAGCAATGCAGTCTGGTTTTGAAGGGAGTGAAACTGAAAAATCTGGAGAAGAAGCGGCGAATAAAATAATCGATAGTGGACCAAAAAATCCCGAAGAGTATGAGAATGCAAGACGGATAGTCGATGATGATGAAGTGGAAAAAACATTATGGTTAGTTAGGAAATTATCCTCTAAGAGATGGGTTGATTCGGTTCCCTGTAGAATTGGTGCTAGAATGGGTAGGCCAGAAAAGTCGGGTATTAGAGAAATGAAACCAATGGTTCATGCATTATATCCGATTGGTCCTTATGGTGGCCCTCAAAGGCTCATAGGATTGGCCTCAAACAAAGTTGCAATTACAGTAAATATGATGCCGAGAATTTGTGAGAAATGTGGAAAAGAAAGTGGACATATTACGTGCCATCATAGGAATAATTCCTTTGAAGCCATTGAATGTGGAGGAATGACAGTTCCAAGAAAAAGAGCAAAAGGGATGCAAAGAAGACGTTTGGGTGAAAAAACACGTGTACCCATAGAATCAATATTGGAGGTAAAAAGAAGATTGTTGAATTTAGATAGATTACCTGAAAGAATCAAGGCTATGAATGAATTATTATCTAAAATGCAAACACCTGAACCAATTGAAAAGGGAATATTGAGGGCCAAGCATAATCTATCAGTATTCAGAGATGGTACAGCAAGGTATGATATGATAGATGTTCCTGTTACTCATTTTAAACCACATGAAATAGGAACTCCATGGAAAAAATTATATGAATTGGGATACAATTATGATATGTATGGTAAGGAATTGAGATCTGATAATCAAATACTAGAGTTATTTCCACAGGACTTTATTCCATCGATAAATGGAAAGGAGCATTTAATTTCAACTTGTAATTTTATCGATGATCTACTAACTAAATTCTATGGGATGAAATCTTTTTATAACGTAAAATCGGAATTAGATTTAGTGGGGCAATTAGGTATTGGACTTGCCCCACATACCTCTGGAGGTGTTCTGTGTAGAATAATTGGATGGACCACTGCTTCTGCTGGCTACGCCCATCCGTTATTTCATGCAGCTAAAAGAAGAAACTGCGATGGTGATGAGGATAGTATAATGCTGTTATTAGACGGATTACTAAATTTCTCTCGAACTATTCTTCCCTCGGGAAGAGGGGGACAGATGGATGCCCCATTAGTCCTATCAACAAGAATTAATCCTAGTGAAATAGACAAAGAAGCTTTGAATGTAGATTGTTCATGGAATTATTCAAAGGAATTCTATGAATCTACACTTACTCAGCCACACCCTAATGAAGTAATTAGTTTAGTTGACTTGGTTTCTAATAGAGAAGGGACTGCAGGAGATGTTCGAGGCTATGGATGGACTCATGATTCTGGTAAATTAGATTCTGGCCCAAAAAACTCTTCATATAAAACACTAAAAACTATGAAAGAAAAAATGGATGGGCAATTATTATTAGGTAAAAAATTACGTTCGGTTAATGCAACAAAAGTTGCATCAAAAGTTATACAGTCACATTTCCTACCAGATATGAGAGGTAATATGATGGCTTTTACTCGACAAAAGGTAAGATGTGTTAAATGCGGAGAAAAATACAGAAGAATGCCTTTAAAAGGTAAATGTATAGCTAAAAATAAGAGTCATAATAATGGAATGGAAAATATTTCTAGGGATGATGATGGTTCTCTATGTAATGGCAATGTCATTCTTACAGTTTCAAAAGGAAATGTAGAAAAATATATCCAATTAACTAAGAATGTTATTGATGAGTTTGGTGTTGATATGTATACTAAACAAAGAGTATACTGGACTTCGGATAGTGTTGATTCTTTATTCAATAATGATTCTGTGACAGTGATGACTCTAGAGGATTTTTTATAGTAATTTATTCATAATAATAGCGACAGGATCTCCAAGAATAAATGTCGGTAATATGGCAACGAATAGGTATGTTACAAATGGATGTTTGCTAGTTACCCACGCCGATTCTAAGCCCTTTTCAATTAGGAATTCTACTTTTGCTTGTAAATTCTCAGTGTAATTATCCTTTTTGGGAATAAATAAATTGACAGTATTCAATGTATTTCCTGAATTATCTAAAACTACATCAGAGAGTAGCCATATGTTGTCAAGTTTGATTTCTGATAACGGTATTTTTGTAGCATGCCAAGCTGTTTTCAAATCAGATAATTTATTTATATCGCCTTTTATAGCATTTCTGAGAAGAAAGAATGGAGGAGTTACGATGAATAGTCCTCCTGCCCAGAGGAATAATACAAACGAAGGTGGTACTTGAAATATTATTTCTTCATAATCGATAATAGATGTATGTGAATAAATATATGGTTTTGGTATAAAATACCAACTAGGAATCAATAACGTTATCCAAATCAAAGCTTTTATATCTGCCCCTCCTTGTAAAAGTCCGATTTTATATGTTGAGATAAAAATAATTATAGAGAAAGATGAAAATATTAATGTCCACCATACCGCCGTATTGATGTCCTCTTTACCAGAAATTAATGTGTAGAAATTAACATCATTATAATTCAATATTCCTCCTAATAATCCGATAATAGCGAATAAATAAATCAATAATAAAAAGGAGTTGTATAAGTTTATTGAATCAAAATTTGGTACATCGAATACGGTTATTGTTGCTAAAGATACGGGTAAAAAAATCATCAAAATATTCCAAATTGATAGTTCTAATATTATAAAATCGATAACTAATATTAATAGTGCAGGAAATGTCCAAAATATCCAAATTTTATCCCGAACAATTAGTTTTGTGTAATCAGAATATCCTGCAATCAATAAACATGAAATAAGGCAAAAAACTCTTGCATATTCCGTGACTAAGTGACTATCCACAATCCAAGGGAGTGTGCCTTAGACATCAAGACTTCCATCAATATAGTAAAAATAAATCATCCAGTGAATACTCCAACCGAATTGGATAGTACAAAGGCGCTGATCCCACTTGCAATAGCTGCAATCCACATCATTTGTATCATCTGTCCAAGAGAAAGTGTGAACCCCCCGCCTTTTATTCGTGAAGTGATCAAACCTAAAACAACAATTACGACTATAATAAGTAGTGAGCTGAGAATATTAAAAACTTGAATATTTTGATCAACACCTGCAGTATCTGTAAGAACAGGTAAACCGACTGCTAAGTCTCCTCCTCCGATTTGTCCATTGGTTCCAGAAGAGACTAGTCCTGCAGCAACTTCTGCAATCTGTTCACCAAGACCTGCTACAATTTCTATAGTGATATTTAGAGCAATAATCATCGCAATCAATATACCGTATGAGACTCCGCGCATCGTTCCTGCTGAAATCTCTCTTCTATTTCTTAAAGCTAGTAATGTCGCAGTGCTTTGGGAAACTAAATCTCCCACTGTTCCTGCTTCACCGCTTGCCTGAGAACCCTCAAGGAAAACTCTTGTAAATCTTGAAACCATCATAGAATTATTATCAGCTGCAAACCAATTCCAGGAATAATCACTATCAATTCTCATTGCTAGACGTTTTTCTAATTGGTTGATAGAACTGCTTAATGCCCCAAAATCAATACTATTCAATGCTTTAATCATTGCACTTGGCTCAGCAGAACGTGCCTGTGCTGTTCCTCCGAAAGCTCTAATAAATTCAGGAAACGCTTCGTCTCTTCTTCTTACTCTAACTTCTTCACGTTGAACTAATGTAGAAGGTAGCATGAACGGCGTCATAGTTAAAGCTACCATAAATAGTCCGTAATATTTCCAATTAGATAGTAATATTGTACCAAAATCAGTAGTTAAAAGTACCCAAAGAAATCCTAGAGATTCAAAAGTTACTAAAAATAATGCTATAATCCAAGCTCTACGTAAGTTTATTTTTATTTTTGTATTAAAATCATGTCTGGCGAACAACGGTTCGTCTGGAATAACTAATGTAAACAAAAACCATGCACCAAGTTGTAACACTGTAAAAAATCCTGCAGCCAATAAAACGTATTTTGATCTAATGAATATAGCGATTAAATCATTTGTGCCATCACCAACTTGAAACAAAACCAAATGTAAACCTGATACAACTAGCAGGAGCATGCCAGTTGTGGTAAGTGATACGAAAGTTTCTCGCAGAGTATCTAATTGTTCCAATCTTGCATCGTATAATGTTTGATACTGGGATTCGAATGTCTCCTGCTCACTTCTCATAAACTCTCCAATTGGCTGGCCTACTTCTACGGAGAATGACATACGATCTAAAAAGTCGCTCCAAATTGGAGACGGGCTTTGCCTTCCAACTATTCTAGCTGCTTCTGGTAAATTTGTATGCCACTTTGTAACTAGTGTCTCTATTGCCTGTACTTCCTTAGCTAGTGCACCATAATCGCCCATATCCTTCAAAATATCAAACATTCCCCTTTCTGCAGACTCTCCTAAAGATAATATTCCCATCCTTGTGATGAACATATGCATATCCTGTTCTATCTCGGTAGCAAGTTTTGAAGTATTTGCAAGCGGGTACAATAGGGTTCCTATAAGAGTAATAATTGGGAAAGTGATTGCTAAAATTAATTTTGCAATGAGGCTTAGCCCCGCGCCAGTCGAATATGCTACAAAAACACCTGTCAAGAATGCTAGAAAAACTGCTGGTGCTGAAAATTTCATCAGATATTCAGGAAATGGCATACCCAAACGAAGAAGTGTTATTTGCCATGTTGTGAGTTTTGTCTCCATGGATAACCCTCATTTCTCATGATTTTTTCCTACCCAAGTTTCGACATTTGCCACGAATTCATCCCATCCTTGGATATAAAAGATATCTAATAAATCAAAAACATCATCGAAGTGTGTTAAATCTCGTTCTACCATTCTTTCGATAATTTCTGTCCGTCTTTGTAACTCATCATAAATCAGTCTTTTATTCTGGAATCCCATAAAAGGAGCTATTCGATTTTCCAAAATATAAGATTGGAACATCCCTCTAAAATAATGAACGTCTTGGACAGGATCCCATTCAAACATACCTCTAGTTAATACACCATCGGCTATTTTATTATATCCTATTATTTCATCAACACCAGTAATTCTTCTAACAATACCCTTTCCTTCTGATTCTACTACTTCTTGAAAAATAGCGAAATTTAGGTTATCGAAGAATCGAGTAGGAACATTGATTGGATCGCCAGTAAATCTTTGAATCATTTTTACAATAGAAGAGGCGTGAAATGTTCCAATTACGGGGTGGCCGGTTTGCATTGCCTGGAAAGCAGTAGCCCCCTCGACACCTCTTATTTCACCAATTATTATGTATCTTGGTCTTGAACGTAATGCTGCTTTAAGTAGATCAAACATTTCTACACGAGAGTCTTCGTTTTTAGAATCTCGAGTAACTAACCTTTGCCATAATTTATGTGAAACTTTCACCTCTGGGGTGTCTTCAGCAGAATATATTTTTACTTGATGGTCAACGAATGGAAGTATTGCGTTTAATGTCGTAGTTTTACCTGAAGCCGTTTCCCCGGAAACTAACATTGATTGACCAAATTGTAATCCTAGCCATATATATGCTGCCTGTTGGGCCGAGAGGGTTCCCCATTTTATCAATTGGATAATTGATATTGTTTCTTCGGCAAATTTTCTTATAGTAAATGAGGGCCCTGATATTGAAACATCATCACTGTAGATAATATTAATTCTTGAACCATCAAGTAATGATCCATCAATAATTGGTTTTGAATCTGAAACTGGTCTACCAATTCGTTCAGACATAGATCGAAGATATTGATTTAATACCGCGCTGTCTTTAAATCTAATATTTGAAATCACAGATTTGAAAACTTTGTGATCCATAATTACTCTTTTTAATCCTACTGAATGGATATCTTCCAACTGTTCATCTGAAAGCAGTGTTTCAAGAGGGCCATTCTTAACCAAATCTCTTGCTATAACATATTTTAACCTTTCAAGAAGATCTTCGGAAACATATATTGGAGCCTCACCAAGTCCAATTAATTCTCTCGCTTGCGATACTAATGGATTATTCAACAAAGGATTTGTGCCAACTTTACATGTTCTTTCAATCATTTTATCTAGCATATTAATAAATTGTTTATCATCATCAAATCTTTCTGCATTAGGTGCATCTCTTAGCAGTCTTTCTACAATTTGATCTTTTATTTCTTCTTCTTCTGGCCCATTTAATGTTGGCTCTAGTCCAAACCACAATGTTGATCCAACCTCGTCTTCTCCAGCAACTGGTTTGTATACATGGGCGAAACATGGTGGCCTTGTTGCATAAATTAGATTGCATGGTTCTAATTTCCTAGCACCACTATCTAGCCATCCATAGTAAATCGGCCTAGTGCCATGCTTCTTTTCAAATGCTTCAACCCAAACGCGTATATGTGGATATCTAGCCATCAAGCCCCCTAAATCACCAGGTTGAATATCAAATTCAGACTCTTTCTCCTCTATTTCATTCTCAGTGACCATAAAAAAAACTCCCTAACTTACAGCCGTGATATCTACAATAAAGCCCATTTGAGGCATTACTTTCCAACCTATTCTTCCTTGGGTTGGTCCAGCTGCCCTTAAGAATCTAGTAACTGCTATAGTCCTAACTGTATCTCCTCCTACGGTGGCAGTTTCTAAATCTAAAACTAATTCTGCTGAGTTTTTCATTTCTCTGATTAGTCTTGGTTCTACTTCATGATTATCTATTGTCAGAATAACAGTCCTTCCTTGCGAGTTAAATTTTCTTAATTTTGAAAGAAGATGTTTTGCATTGGAATCCGGAGAAATTAATTGGGATGCTCTATCAATAATTATCACCTGTGCCTCTTTTACTCCGGGTGAATCTAGCACTTTCAATAAATCCACACTTTCTTCAATTTCTTCTGAAAGAACTCCAAAACTTGACATTAAGAGAAATTTTCCTTCATCGATATTACTATCCATATCATATCCTATACTACCAACCTGTTCAAGCCAACCTCTGGTTGTCAACTCTGTTGTTATATATGCAACTTTTATATCGTTCTTAACAAAACCGAAAGCTAGTCTCTGACAAATTAAACTTTTTCCTGCCCCTATTTCTCCACTGATTATTCCAAGTGAGCGGTTTGGGATTGCAGCACCCATACTATTGGCGAGGCTATCTTGAATTATTCCAAATTGATATCCATCATCACCATCAGACGTCAAGTCTAACCACCTCCGTTAAACTATAAGTCCCAGTTGGAGATGTAGTGAGCGATGAAACTCCTACACTCAAGAAAACCTCTTCTTCATCTACAAATGTCAAGTCGGTAGATGATTCTATTTGAAATTTAATGGCTACTCCTTTTGACCAAGTAACTCCCTCAGCATCAACAGCACTAACGGACATTGAATTACCGTCAAGGAAAACATATGTATCATCAATACTCAATGATATAGTACCAGAGTTTTGAATAAAAATCGTGGCTATATCATTGGTATTATCCCACGATATTGCGGAAGGATCACTGATTAGTGATGCTCGCGTTTTAGCATCTTTTATTTCTAATTCTCCTTGACTTTCTAACCCTTGGGACATAGTGTCCCAAGTCGAAAGAAGGACTGCAGAAACAAGTCCTGCGACGATTAAACCGGTCATCAGCATTATCATCTCGGATGGTCCATCTCCCATAGTCGCACTCCCTTATGTCACTGAAACTGCTAACGAGTATTCAAACACTGCTAAAAAAACTATTTGTGGATTATCGTTCAAATCATCATCTCCTGCATCTAATCCACTTTCTGTAGCAATTATTGTTTCACCTGGAAATATATAAGTTGCAGGACTAGAATCCCATGTCAGAGTTGAACAAGAAAAAGGTTCACCACCATCCTTTGATAAGAAAATATGATCAATATTGACTGTTTCTGTACCGGTATTAGTTATTGTATAGACGATATTGCCCTCTCCGTCTAACTCTACCCATGTCCAATTAGCATATGCTAATGTTAATTCAGGATTAGGTAATTCAACTTTAGATGCTTCTTGGGCTTTGTTTACATTTTCAACTAATGTCACAGTTGCTGAAGCAAAAATAATTATAAAAACTGTACCGACAATCATACCTGCTACGCTTGAACCTGCCATTTTATCCCTCCTTTTGAGATAACTCAGACCTCCACGCATCTACCATTGCAGTAAAAATCAAAAGATTTCGATTTGATAATGTAGGGTGTTCCTCAGAAGATTCTCCT
>Ga0315320_10000937_pt1 | contig 23940 bp, 18 predicted proteins | sample M140m21515metaG_FD_203458 | JGI IMG/M metagenome (GOLD analysis project Ga0315320, IMG submission 203458) | Ammonia-oxidizing marine archaeal communities from Monterey Bay, California, United States - M1 40m 21515 | ecosystem: Environmental > Aquatic > Marine > Coastal | place: USA: California... | reverse complement strand
CCCTGACAACCATACAACCAGCCATCGGGACCCCAAATAAAACTATTGAGTACTTCGTGCCGGTCGCGAATGCCCCAGCCCGTCAGACGAATTTCTATGTCGTCCACGTCGGCCTTGTCGTCACCATCCCGATCGGGAACGAAAAGCAGATTGGGCGGGGCTCCAAGCCACAATCCATCAAATCCCCATGCGAGGGCCGACGGAAAAGGTATTCCGTCCATGAATACCTTTCGAGTATCCATTTCTCCGTCGCCATCCACATCTTCAAGGATTAGAATGCGGCTATTCCCGTCCGCGGAGAAACCCGTTCGTCGCGTTTCGTAGTCCCGGTTTTCGGCTACCCAAAGCCGTCCTCGATCGTCCCAGCAAAAAGCCATCGGCTGGGTGATTGCCGGTTCGGATGCATAAAGATTCACTTCCAATCCATCCGCCACAGTCATTGCTTCGACCGCTTCCTCGCCCGTGAGAAAGGCTGCTTGCCGCGACTCGTTTCTCGCCGCAACCCACTCCGCACTATTGTATCTTTGCTCACCGTACGCTAGCCACTTTTCATTCAATTCGACATCGTTCAATTCACCTGTGTAAACGACGAATTGATGTTTGAAGGTTTCGATCGATCCTGCAGGAATCTTCCAGTCGCCCAGTTGAGACCGGGCCGGGCCCACACCCATCTTTCGATCAACTCGCCAAGGCATAGGAAACGTCGTATTCTCCGGATGATCGAATATAGCAATATGTCCCCAATCGTCGCGACCCTCTATCTCCATGCCTACGTCTACCCACGTAGCACGTTGTTCATTGGCTCTACTGTTCACCTGTCGCGAACTATTCACCACTTTGCCGTCAATCTCCTCGCTCCATGGCATACGGAGGAACAATCCTCCGTAATCGTATTCGGAAATCGTTACTTCAGTATGCGCCTTTCCGCTCCAAACGAGGTCTAGAAAATACCTTTCCCCCGTATCGCGCATGGACCAAACCTGCGACTCTTCCATCAAAGCCGTTCCCTCTTCATCCAATAAATGATAGACAGTTTCCCATTGCACGACCTCACCGGTCGCTGCGAGTATATTGGATTCAACGAGCTGCCAGTATCCATCTGATGGATTATGAAAGTAATCGCGTCCATTGAGGCGCGTAAATCCCCAATACAAGCCCGTTTGATGCACATGGTGGCCCGGACTATATTCAGTAAGAATGCCATTTCCGTCAGGTGATACGATGGGATGCAGATACGGACGGTGATCGGCACGCGCATTTTGCACGAGAATCGCATCCGAGCTATCATCCCGAAATACGGATATCGTTTCATCATCCTCGTTTTCGACCAGCCGCAGCGGATCTGCAAAAAGCAACCCACAACTAGTCAAAGCGTATCCAAAAAATGCAGCGTATTTTTTCATTAATCTATAGTTTAGCAAAAAACATCTACGTCTGACTGTGAAATCCGTGGGCCACACCTCGCCTACTCGCTCACCAATTCAACTTTACTCCAATACCCAGATGCATCATCCGAGTCATTGGCCCTATGCTCGAGTACAATCTCGACCATCGTACCCGCAAACTCAGTCAAATCGACCTCACTATCCAGCCACTCGTCCTGAATCGTCTCATGGCTAACCTCCTGCTCCAATAGAGCCTTTCGTCCCACCACAACGCGCAGCTTCCAATCCCCGTGAGGATGATAGCTCGTTCGAAGTTTGAGCGTTGTCGTCTTTTCTTTCGGAATCGAAACATTGCGAGACAACCGGGCTCTACCGAATCTACCAGTAGGCTGGGTTCTCAGCGCGACTTCGTTGCGAAAGCTATCCAGTATTTCCACGGGTGCTCTGTCACTATAACGAAAGCCTGGGGCTACCTTGCTAACCAACGCATTAAAATCCGGTCCCGATTTCTCCTCCGTTTCGAGCATTCGTCTTGGAACAAACTCTTGAAGATTGGGTGCTCCGGAATTGATGGCCAATGCAAGAGCTCGGTCGGCGTTACCCGGAACCATAGGTTCCAGCGCGAACCATAACATTCTAGGAATGTTCGCATCCTCCCGATCCTCTTCACGACTCGCTAATGTTTCCAGAATCGGCCAACGATCCTCGAATTCCATTCGCTGCAAGGCCGATGCCAAATAGAGGCGCACCACTGGCGATGAATCATTTTTCGCCATCTGTTTAAATCGCGATAATGTATTCGCAGAAAAATCACGATCTTCCCCAAGTAATTGAATCGCCCAAGCCCGGCAATACTCGTCTTCATGATCGAGCAGGTAGTTAAACCGATTCTCTCCTTCGCTTCCTCCAAAATAACCCGTCACCCAAGCCGCCCAAATCATCCGCAGGCGTTTCCCCGAGTTCGGAGCATCGAAGAATTGTTCAACGAGTTTTTCATGAACCGAATATTTATCCAATTCTCCAGACGCCGCTCTCTCTTGCAAGATAGTCCGAGCATGCCGTACATACCAATCATTCGAATGCTTTTGCATTTCTACAAGTTCAAGATCCGAAAGCTCTCGCAAATTGGGTTGAGCGATTTTCGGAGCATCCTCCGGTAGGATCCGATAGATCCGTCCGCTATTGGGAAAGTTGATCGCATTTCCGCAAATATCCGTGTCGTGCCAATCAAGGATGTACACTCCCCCTTCTGGGCCGATTTCCACGCTAAACCCAACCCAAGCCAGATCGTTGATTGGCAGGAAGTCATCGCCATGACTCCCGATATATCCTGAACCCGATCGCGTCATAACATCGGTCAACACTTCATGCTGGTGAATATTGCACATGAAAAGCCGGTCTCGATATTCCGCCGGAAATGTATCCGCTAAATAAAAACGCGCTCCACCATGAGCTGACTTATGCGTGTGATCGCGAATCGTCTTGATATCGTCATAGATAAATGGATTCACATGAGCACGGCTCTGCTTGTGGTAGACTCCCCCCTGAGAAACATGAAAGAGATGCGGAATCACGCAACAGGTCGCGAAGCCCTGCCCCTGATCATTAAAATCGAATCCCCAAGGGTTGGATAAGCCTCGAGCGAATATCTCAAATTCGTGTTTCGTGGGATGGTAGCGCCAGATGCCAGCATCTATAAACTGGCGATCCGCGTCGCTTGTGCCGGGCTTTCCGACATTTGAATGAGTGAATACACCATGACATCCATACAACCAGCCATCCGGCCCCCAAATGAAACTATTTAAGGTTTCATGCCTGTCGTTGATTCCCCAGCCATCCAACAGTACCTGAGCAGGCCCATCCGGCACATCGTCTCCATCCGCGTCTGGAATGAAACTCAAGTTAGGGGGCGACCCTAAGTAGACACCTCCGAATCCCACAGCGATTCCCGAGCTGAATGTAATATCATCCATAAAAATCTTCTTCTTGTCGAAGACGCCATCTCCATCCGTATCCTCCAAAATCTTGATACGGCTAATTTTCTCTGTGGTATGTGTTCGCCTGTTTACATAGTTGATATTTTCAACTACCCAAATTCGTCCGCGGTCATCGAAGCAAAACGCAATAGGCTCCGCGATATCCGGCTCCGCCGCGAAGATGGAAACATCAAAGCCATCGGGGATATCCATTTTCGCAACCGCCTCTGTCGGCGTGAGAAACGGCGCGTTGCTCGTTTTCGGTTCCTGAGCGAATGAAGAAACCGTTAGCAGAAGCCCACACACAGCTGCCACCCCAATGTCGCTACGTCGCAGCGCGGCGTGGACAATATTCAATCGGAACCCACGAGAGTCCCTCGCGTAGCTACGTCGCGAATGCGGCGTGGATCTTTCATTCGTACTCAACAATCGTTTTACTACATTCATCATTTCGCTATTTTTAAAGGTTCTTCTGTTCTTAAATACTGTATCAAGTTTGCCACTTCATTGTCTTTTAAAATCATCAATAGTCCTTCTGGCATCATCGAAATGTCCGAAACGACCCGCGACTGAATGTCCGCTTTCGCTACAATTTGCTTTTGCCCTACCGCATTAAGGACAATGCGACGACCGTCTTCCTCCGAAACCGCTCCCACAAGTGTTTGTCCGTCGTGGGTCGTGACCGTCACCATTTTGTAGCTGTCCGGAATATCGTCGCTCGGGTCTAGAATATTCAATAGTATGTAGTCGAGATTCGCTCGATTCGAACCGGTAAGATCGGGGCCAATTACACCTCCTGTTCCATACATTATGTGGCACGCCAAACAGGTTCGGTCGAAAATCGCTTTTCCTAGAACCGCGTCCGCAGTCGCCATCGTCTCGGGAGTTAATAAATTCCGATACTTCTCGAACAATGCGCTCTTATCACTTGAGAGGGCCGCTACGTCTCCATAGACCTCTGAAAATTCCGAGCCGAGCATCGACTCCAACGTTCGAGCCGCGTAACTGGGGATCTCGTTCTTCTCAATCACTCCGTTTCGCAAGGCGTCAAGCAGTTCCTCTGCATACTCACTACGCGTTACTAGAGTTTCGACAACCACTCGCCGGTCGGACGCGCCAAACGTTTTGTATCTACTGAGCAGCAATTGAGCCGCTCCCGGCTGAGGCATCACTCCGAATGCTCGAATCGCCGATGTTCTCAAATGACGATCATCGAGAAACGCTTCTAGTTCCGTCGCCAAATCCGTATTTCGCTGCGTCAACAAGGACCTCAATGCACTCTCGCGTTCGTCTACCCCCGCTAATGTATTCCGCACTGTATTCAATGCTTCAAGGGCAGCGTTTTCATCCCCAAAAATCTGGGAAAGCTCCTGTAGCAATCGTTTGGCCTCGGTATCCTCGCTCGCTGACAATCGCTCACGCACGTCCCCCCAAGAAGCCGGAGCATCGACATTCCTACGTCCTTCCAAGCTTTTAAGCATACCTCGCATTAGCGAGACCTGAACCTTTTCATTATTCGAGCTCGCTATCGTGTTCGCCAACATCTGCAAAGTGCTGGACTCGCTTGCTTCGCCCATAAACGAGCAACATAAAAAGAACCCCAAAAGGGCTAAGCCTATTTTTCGATACTTTCGCATTCGTACTTATCAGTATAAAAATCTATTCTCTAATATTGATTTCAGCGACGCTGACCATTCCCTTGATTGAGATTAGCTTCACGAGACCATTTATGAGGATCAACTTCAACGTAGTCCGGATTCAACGACGGCATTTGCGCGTCTAGTGAGTCGCGCCAAGCATGTAACATAGCGGTTAGTTCTTTCGTTTTGGCCGGATTGGATTTCGAAAGATCGTTTTGTTCACCGATATCTTCATTTAAATTGAATAACTGAACTGTGTTGTTCTCGTAGTACTCGAGCAATTTGTATTCTCCCGCTCGAATAGCCCCTGCCGGCGGCTGCATCCCATGATTGCTGTAATGCGGGAAATGCCAGTAAATGGCGTCGCGATCCAAAGTCTTCGCTCCCTTTAGAATTGGGGCAATACTCACACCATCCGCGTGCTGCGACTCCACAAGAGGAAGTCCCGCCATTTCTAGAATCGAAGGATAAAAATCGTTACTGATAATAGGTTCATCCGATACCGTCCCTGCCTGTCCTTGTCCCGGCCATTTCACAATACACGGGACCCGAATTCCTCCTTCGTAAAGCCAGCCTTTCGCTCCACGCAGCGGCAAGACTGACGTTGAGAACGCTCTATCGAGCTCATCTGCAGTCACGGTCCGCGTCGGAAAATGAATATTCATTCCCGCCATGCCTCCATTGTCGGCAAAAAAAATGACGATCGTATTATCGTCGATGCCTAGTTCCTCAAGGCGTTCGACTATTCGGCCAAAACTCTGATCAACGGCTTCGACCATACCTGCAAATTGCGTATTATCCTGAAACTGCTTTATCTTTACCGTATGTTGGGGCAGGACGCCATACTCCGCAAACGCGGGATCCGATAGCGCCTCGTCCAAGTACTCGCGAGAAAGAGGCTCAGCCAAGTCAGGATTTCCTTCCAATGCATAGGGAACGTTTCCTTTCGGCGGGTTTGCTTTCAGTTTAGCCTCGTACTTTTCCACTAAATCCGGACGACCATGAATGGGGTCGTGCACCGCAAAATGAGCCATATAAAGAAAGAAGGGACTGTCTTTGTTATCCTCAATAAACCCGATCGCCTCGTCCGTGAGCCGATCAGTCAAATACTCCCCTTCCGGAGCGTCTTCCAGTCCTTCTAAATTATAGGGAGCGTAGAAAGTTCGATTCGGAGCGCCGCGCGACCAATTCCTTGGAATGTGCCAATCAAACCCATGCTTGTCAGGCGTATGCGGCGTACTGCCCAGGTGCCACTTGCCTACCGCAGCCGACTTATAACCGTGACCTCGCAAGGTTTCCGCAATTGTCTCCTCCTTGTAAGGAAGTTCCTGGCCTGTTCGTACATTGAGATATTTTTGAAACGGATAATCCAAACGTCCAGAAATCCAGTCCGTCATGCGGTTGCGAGCTGGATACTTTCCTGTCAGAATGCTAGATCGTGTCGGCGAGCACACATGACAAGCTGCATAAGCGCTGGTAAACTTAACGCCTTTAGTCGCGAACTGATCGATATGCGGCGTTTCGTAAAAGCTGCTACCGAAGGATCCCACATCAGTCCAACCCAGATCATCAACGAGGAAGAAAACGACGTTGGGAGGCCTATCCGAATTGCCCTCATCTGCTGATAGGGAACACCCAACCAATAGCCATATCGGAATCAAACGAATACAATAGTATAATTTTAGCCTCATAGAAATTTCAGCATATTCAAATTCGAGCCAATAGGTTTTTCATTACTTAACGTTTTCTTTTGGTAGTGATTGTTTCAGTTTTGAGATCACCCTGGAAAACTCAGGATTCGCTGCCAAATTTTTCCATTCGTTGGGATCTGAATCGTGATCGTACAATTCTTCGCCTCCGTCGTTGTATCTTATATAGCGCCAGCGATCTGTGCGTATCGCGTGATTTTGGTATCCGAAAGTAGTTAACACAGGACGCTCCCATTTCTTGTTCGGGTTATTCAACAAAGGCACCAAACTCTGTCCATCCAAACTGTCGCTAAGTGGCAATCCGCACATGTCTAAGAGAGTCGGATACAAATCCACCAAACTCACGGGACGGTCGCACAATTCATTCTGTGCCACGCCTTCGGGTCCCGCGATTACTAAAGTGGTTCGCGTGGTTACTTCCCAAAGAGCGTGCTTCCGCCAATGCTGTTTTTCACCTAAATGCCAACCATGGTCGCCCCATAGTACGATAATCGTGTTGTCCGCGTGTTCACTCGCTTCCAAAGCATCCAGGAGACGGCCCACATGAGCATCGACATAACTGATAGTAGCCAAATAGCTCTGCACGGCCCGCTTCCATTGTTTGTGTTTCAACACCATATCGTGGTCTTCGCCGTGCCTAGCGAAATTTCGGGCCCCGGAAACATCATGGACTTCTACAGCAAACCGCTTGCCCCAATCCGGAAGATCATCTCGGTCACTATCCAGTGTATCCGGAAGGATAATATCCTCAATCGGATGCAAGTCGAAGTACTTTCGTGGAGCAAACCATGGCATGTGCGGCTTGGTAAAACCGCAGGCTATAAAAAACGGCGTGTCGTGCGATTTGCCCAGTTCGGCGATTGCCCAATCGACATTCTTCACATCGAACAACTCGGACTCTTCTACGTCTAGTGGACCCCAAGGAGCCCAGGCCTCTTTCGGCAGGTACGCATCTCGTTCGCCCGCGTGTCGATCGCGCTGGGGCTGATTGTAATAGTCCCACGATTCCGGATCGTAAGGGGAACTGCCGTGAAAGGTCTTGCCACCCCCTTGAACCGTATAGCCCCCTTTGCTGCGCAGGTATTGCATCAACGTAACGGCATCGGGAACCTTGGTTCGCATCATTTCGCCATTTCCGTAAACCCCAGTATTCGAAGGTAAAAGACCTGTGAACAAACTGACCCGCGAGGGATTGCAAAGCGGCGCATTGCAATAGGCTTTGGTAAAGGAAACGCCACGCTTGGCGAGCCGGTCGATGTTTGGGGTCTTGGCTTGCGGATGCCCGCCTAAGTGCCCTACCCAGCTGTTCAAGTCATCGATGGGAATGAAGAGTACATTGGGCTTTTCCGTTCCCAGAAATGGGACAAGGGAAAGCCAAAGAGCTATGAATAAAAATAACGTCTTCATTATATTGATACAAAATAATCTTCCACAGATTCTTCAGATGACACAGATTTAATAAATCCAATAAAAACCTGAGTGATCTGTCAGCAAAGGGTCATTACTCCTAACATTCATTTCTTCGTCACATACACGTAGTACGCGCTCAGAATTGTACTTAAGTTTCCGCCTCCTCTATGGCCAGCACCTCCCCGAAACCAAGTATGCAATGCGATGGGGCCCTTTTCCAACTGGGCAGTGAACGTAACTGAAGTGTCGTTCGGTCCGATCTGTTTCGTCTCTCCCTCGAATCCATAAGCGGTCTTTTCGCTAATACTTAAGTGATGGTAGTTACTCAGATAAAAGCTCGCTTGAGTAATCGGGATTGCACCTTGGCCATCCTCCGATGGAGCTACCAGAGGACGATCGATTTCCTTCGGCCAACGACGAAGCTCGAAATCATATTCCCCGGGCTCAGCTACCTCCAACATCCAGTAGCCTGTTTTGTGCTGTCCAACACGAATCTGCCTTTGCTGATCAATAAATACGTCCAGCCACTCGCAGCCTGTTAAGCGCGACGGATTTTCGTGCTCGCTGCCGATAATCACCCGCTGAACGTCATTGGCATTTGGCCCTACGTCGGCCCACCAATCATCCAGCTTGCCTCGCATCTTAGACAGGACCTTCGGATACTTATCGATCACGTTGTTTTGCTGCAGCGGATCGGTCTCAAGATTGTAGAGCTCGCGATCTTCAAGCAATCGCCAGCGCTTCCAGAGTACCTCACCCATATTCCGCTGCATGAGCGTCTGAGCGAACGGGGTTGGGTAATTAACGAAACTGGGCATGCGGCTGTAGTTGATCACCAGCATCCGATCTTTAGGAACGACCGCTTTTCCTTTCAAAATAGAGGCCAGGCTCATTCCGTCGAACTTGGCGTCGTTGGGAATGCTGCAGAGATCAAGTAGCGTTGGCAGCATATCCTGAACTTGCGTGAGCCCTTGGATATCCTGCGGCTCCAACAAACCGCCGTTCGGCCAACTGATGAAGCAAGGAACGCGATGGCCTCCTTCCCACAATTCCGTTTTCCCACCCCGCATTCCAGCGTTGTAGTAACGTGGGCCGTGAGTGCTGCCATTGTCGGTCTGAAAAATTACAATTGTGTCATCTTTAATACCTTCGTCGGCAAGAAACTTCATCATCGCCCCCATGTTCTCATCGATGTTCAAGATCATGCCCAAGTAGTCGGCCAGACGGACCTTCATCGCGGGATCGATGTCATCGAACTCCGGTTGATCGAGGATCTTCTTGATTGCAGCCTCATCCTTGTCCTTCGCAACCAAGGGACCGTGTGGCGTATTGGGCATGATGATGGATAGGAACGGTTTTCCCTGTCGGGCAGCCTGCTTCATGAATGACATGCTCTCCTCAAAGAAAACATCGGTGCAGTAGCCCTTGTACTTCTTCCACTTCCCATTGTTCACGTAGGTGTCGTCAAAGTAATCATTACCCCAAAAATCCGGAACGGATCCAATGTGGGAGGAAGGAAACCAGCAGGTCTCATCAAATCCTCGATCTTCGGGACGAAAAGGATAGTTGGAACCCAAATGCCACTTGCCAAATAGGCCGGTCTCATATCCGGCGTCCCCAAAGAAGTTTGCCATAATCGGCACCTCCGGTCGCAACAGTCCGCGCCCGCTGCTTACATTGATGCACCCGTTCCGGGCCGCATCCAAGCCCGTCATCAGCTGACCGCGCGTGGGCGCGCACATGGGAGACACGTGGTAGTCTTCCAAGCGCAGACTCTCGCTGTGCAGGTCATCGAGGTGCGGCGTCTTTAGGATCGGATTTCCGTTAACCGACAACTCCGGGTAGCCCTGGTCATCGGTCATGACGATGATGATGTTGGGCTGCTTAGCCAGCGCCGCTGTAGCGATGAGGCTTACGATTATGAGGGGAACGAGTGATTTCATATTGGGTCGAAGGTTTCGGGGTTAGGCACTAATTGACACGGTACTGAGTCTTTAGTTGCTCGAGTTCCGTTTTCAGCCGAGCGATAGTCTCAGCGTATTCAGGATTTCCATATTCGCTTTTCATTTCACTTGGATCACGCTGGTGATCGAATAATTCCCACTCATCCACATCGTCGTGTTTGAAGTTAATCAGCTTATACCGTTTGTCGGCCACGCCTTCGTGGGGTGGGACGCCGTGGTTATAGTATCCTTCGCTCACACTTCCTCCACGCCGCTCGCCGTAGTATTTGTAATAAAAGCTCTTTCGCCAGTTTTGGGGAGCGGCACCCTTGAGCAAAGGAACCAGACTGCGGCCTTGGATTTCGCCCGGAATCGACGCTCCTGCCATCTCAAGAAACATGGGCGCAAAATCCAGATTAGAAACAATATCGCTGCTGACTCGACCTTCCTGAGTGACACCGGGCCACCGAACCAAAAGCGGCGTCTTCAAGCACTCCTCATACATCCACCGCTTGTCATACCAACCATGCTCTCCAAGAAAAAAGCCCTGATCCGCCGCATAGATCACGATTGTATTTTCCGCCAAGCCACTCTCATCGAGATAGTCCAGTAAGCGACCCACATTTTCATCGATGCCTTTACTCGTCAGGAGGAAATTCTTGATAAAGCGCTGGTATCGCCACTTTGCCCGTTCGTCGCCTTGAAGATTCGCCTTTTCGAAGGCCTCGTTAGCTTCATCGAAATGGCTACGGTACTGAGCAAGCTGCTCGCCCTGTATCCGATAGTCAATACTGAGATTGCTAAGCGGCATCACGTTTGCGATACTGGTATTGTGATTCCCAGGAGCACGGCTACGACCAGTATAGTCGTCGAAAAAGTTGTCCGGCAGGGGGACAGTGACGTCATCGAGCTCACCGAGATGGCGAAGGGCCGGCTGAAACGGGCCATGAGTCGCCTTGAATTGGCTCATCAGCATGAAGGGTTTGTCTGAATCCCGGCTCTTTAGCCAATCCAGTGATCGGTCCACTACTACGTCCGTGTTGTAACCTTCATACTCTGTGGGTTCCCCGTCAGTGTAGAGGGTTGGATTGTAGTAGCGACCTTGACCGCGCATCACTTCGTGGTAGTCGAAGCCCGTTGGCACGGATTTTAAATGCCATTTTCCCACGATTGCCGTCTCGTATCCAGATTTCTGCAGCAATTTAGGAAAGGTTACTTGTCCTCCATCGAAGGTATTGAAATTATTTATCTGCCCATTGAGGTGGGAGTACTTCCCAGTCAAGACTACCGCACGCGAAGGCGCGCAAATCGAATTCGTCACCAGGCATCGGTCGAAGCGAATCCCTTCCGCACCAATCCGATCAATGTTCGGCGTCGGCACCACTTTGGATAATGGATGGCCGTACGCCGAAATCGTCTGCCAGGTGTGGTCGTCCGAAAAGATAAAAACGATATTCGGCTTATCCTGCGACTGTGCGGCAGATAAGAGGAAAGAGAATATCCAAAATACGGTTACAATTTTGTTTCTTCTCATGGCCGCTCGTCTACTTTCCAATTCTTGTTAGCATGACGCCCGTAGTGCGGGTAATAGTCCCACTCAATGAGACCTCCAACAACTCGCGGATCCTTCGTCTTCTCCAAATGCGCGAACAACCGCTCTCGCAAGTCCGCTTGAATCGCCTCAAACCCTTTCGAGCCCGCAACGTTGTTCATTTGATGGGGATCATCTTTCAACCGGTACAACTCCTCCGCAGGGCGTTTCCCGAAGGCGAGATGAGCCAACGCGGCGACCCCATGATCGTATTGATGCTCGATCATATAAGTCTTGGTCGGAGATGAATCGTATTCGCCGAATGGTATCAACCGATTGCATGCTTCTGGATCCGGTGAGCCCGCCGGCCAGCGACCCGGCTCGAAATTATGGATATACAGGAAGTCCTCTGTTCGAATGGCCCGACAAGGGTAACCTTTCCCACCCGCTCGGGCACCGCTGTGTCGCTCAAACCCAATGTATGCCGCGTCCCAATCCGCAGACCGCACACCCGAGAAAAGCCCCATGAGGCTGCGACCGATCATCATACCTGGAACGGGTACGCCCGCTGCCTCCAGAAAGGTCGGGGCCAGGTCGCTTAGGTTCACCAGACTTTCAATCGAACGGCCCGGATTCTTGATCCCTTCCGACCAGCGAATCGCCAAAGGAACGCGGGCACCATCATCGTAAACTGTTGCCTTTCCTCGAGGAAAAGGCATGCCGTGATCGCTGGTAACGACAATGATGGTATTGTCTAACTCATCACGCGCCTCCAAGAGCGCAATCGCACGAGCCACCATGGTGTCAAAGTGCTCAACTTCAACGAGGTAATCAGCGATATCACTGCGTACGATTCCATTGTCTGGAAAGATCGCCGGAACTGCGATTTCGCTGAGATCTTTTCCAGTCTTTAACCCCGCCCCGTCTTGATAAAAACGATGCGGCTCGCTCGTGCCCAACCAAAAGCAAAACGATTCATTCCCATCCACTTCCGACAAGAAGTCCGCGAAATTTCCAGCGTAGTCGGTATTGCGGATTCCTCGAAAAGGAGGCTCTAGCGTTCGTTCCATATAAGCGGGCCCCGCCGGATTTTCGGTGCGACCTCCCGGCTCCAAGCGCCCCGGTCCCCAAGATTTGCCCGTGGTACCAATTTTATAGCCCGCCTTCCGCAATTCATCCGTATAGGTAGCGAATTTCGCCGGCAAGGTGCTCCATATATTGGCCGCTTCTTCCAGACGCCAAATCGGCTGGCCCGTCAGAATCGCGCTGCGGGAAGGGCCGCAAGTCGGGGCGTCGCAAAACGAATTGACGAATCGCAGTCCCTCGGCCGATACGCGATCAAAAGCGGGCGTACTGACCACTGGGTCGCCATTGGCTCCCGTGTGCGCCCAGGACTGGTCGTCAGAAATACAGAAAAGAATATTGGGACGAGCCGCAGCCAACGGTACGAAAAACACGTAGACTAAGAGAACGCAAAGACGCGCTGGGAAAAGCGTATTCAGTCGTCGCATTGCAACCCACATTCCCCCCATCTCTCCATTTCTCGATCTCTCCATCTCTCCGCTTCTCAATCCCGCCCTCACGGCTTTTCCTCCACCGTCCAGCCTTCGGTCCTAATTCGCCCGTAGTACGGATAATAGTCCCAATCTACGTTTCCGCCGACGACACGCGGATCCTTAGTTTTCTTCAACTGGGCAAACAACTGGTCGCGGAGCTGAGCCCGCGCCGACTCGTATTCAACCGATCCTGCCACGTTAACCATTTGCTCGGGATCCTTCTTCAAATCGTACAACTCCTCGGCCGGACGAATGCCAAAGGAAAGATAGGCGAGATCCGCGATTCCGTGCGTGTGGCGATTCTCCATCATGAAGGTCTTAGTGGGCGAACTATCAATTTCCCCATACGGTAATGCTCGAGCGCATACAGATGCATCGGGCGAACCCGACGGCCAACGCGTGGGCTCGAAATTGTAGATATACATGAAATCCGCCGTACGAATCGCTCGACAGGGATAGCCCTTTCCACCCGCACGACACCCGTCGTGACGCTCCATGGCGATAAACGCCGCGTCGCGGCCCTTCGGCTTCTTGCCTTCGAATACATCCATCAGACTTTGAGCGCTCATCATCGCGGGAGGCTTCAGGCCTGCGGCATCCAGGAACGTGGGTGCCAGGTCGCTTAGGTTGACGAAGGAATCGACAACGCGTCCCGGTTTATCAATCCCTTCTGGCCAACGGATCGCCAACGGAATTCGAGAGCCCAAATCGTAGAGGCTCGCCTTGGCTCGCGGAAAAGGCATGCCATGGTCGCTGGTCAATACAACGATGGTATTGTCGAGCAGTCCCCGCTCTTCCAAGGTCGCGATCGCTCGCCCCACCATATTATCGAAGTGCTCGATCTCGACCAGATAGTCAGCGATATCGCTGCGGACGATCTCGTTGTCCGGAAAGACCGCCGGTACGACAATTTTACTGAGATCCTTCCCTGTCTTTAGACCCGAGCCCGCTTCATAAGCGCGATGCGGTTCGCTCGTTCCCAGCCAAAAGCAAAAGAACTCGTCTCCGTCAACCTCCGCCATGAAATCGTCGAAATTTCCAGCATAGTCCGTGTTGCGCATCATCCGGAAGGGAGGATCAAACGTTCTCCCCTCAAAGAGCGGTCCCGCGGGATTCTCCGTCCGGCCACCCGCTTCCAATTGTCCCGGACCCCACGCCTTGCCCGTGGCTCCCACTTTATAGCCGGCCTTCCGCAACTCGTCCGTATAGGTCGCGAACTTCGCCGGCAAAGTGCTATGGATATTGCCCGCTTCTTCCAATCGCCAAATCGACTGTCCCGTCAAAATAGCGCTGCGCGAGGGCCCGCAGGTCGGCGCATCGCAAAATGCTCGCGTAAATCGAATCCCCTCTTTCGCCACGCGATCGAAAGCAGGAGTCTGAACCACAGGATCCCCGTTGGCACCAGTGTGGTGGTACGACTGATCATCTGAGATGCAGAACAAGATATTCGGCCTGTCAGCAGCAAAACTCGTAGCAACAAGTGCACTAAGAAAAGCGAGTGATAAAGCGATTTTTTTGTGGGGTATATTCATAATTCATTCTCAGTTGTTTAAAAACGCAGGACTGCTGGAGCTAGCAGTCCTGCTAGTAGACGCTATTCTAGGGTAAACGCGGGCAGCGTTTTCAAAGCGCCGCCTGCCATAGCCGACTCGTGAGCGAGAATGCCAACACAAGTGATATTGGCCGATTCAGCCGCATTTGGATACGGGGGTCGCTTATCTGTCAAAGCGCTAACAAATTCGTGAACGAGATGCGGATGCGACCCGCCATGACCGCCTCCTTGAGTAAATGAAAGGTGCTGATTATCATCAGAGTCGTATACACCACGTCCAGTGAATGCTTGTATTTCTTCCGGCAAACGATGCGCGTAATCCGGAACCTCGACCCGCTCGGGAATCTCCGGCTCAGGTTTGCCTATCGTATGAATCACCGGCTTCTCATCTTCGATCAACGGCCATTCGTAACTTTTCTTCGAACCGTAGACGTCAAAACTTTCTCGATACTGACGTGCTGTGTTATAAAGAGAACGAATTATTCGCCCCGACACATCGGAGTCTTTAAAGGTCACTTGGCAAGATTCGATGGCAAATGGCGATCCATGTATACCGATCATTTCTTCTTGGATACGTCCCGAACCGAAACATGACAACGTTTCCGCTCTATTCCGCTCCAATGCCAAAACAGGCCCTACGCAATGTGTCGCATAATGCATCGGCGGCAAACCATCCCAATAACTTGGCCAGCCTGCCATGTCTTGCTGGTGGCTCGACTGCAAATATTGAACACGACCCAGCTCACCCTTATCGAAAAGCTCTTTAACGAACAAAAACTCGCGGCTATAAACCACCGTTTCCATCATCATGTAAGTGAGTCCCGTTACCTTGCACAAATTGCAAATCGTCTCGCATTCTTCGACGGTAGTCGCCATAGGCACGGTACACGCAACATGTTTTCCCGCTTTCAAGGCTTGAATCGATTGCAGAGCGTGACTCCCAATCGGTGTATTAATATGAACCGCATCGATCTCCGGATCAGCCAACAACGCTTCATAAGACGTATAACGCTTATCGATTCCGTACTTATCGCCAATTTCATTGAGCGAGGCTTCATTCCGTTGGCAAATCGCTGCGATGTTTGCGTTCGGATGCTTAAGATAGATCGGAATAAACTCGGCTCCAAAGCCAAGCCCAACCAGGGCAATATTCACTTTATCAGACATAAATTTCCATTATTAAAATACTAAAAAAATTAATCTAAATACTCGTTTCCACGTACTATGACCTATTTTGTTTCTATTCCGATTGTAATTTTTCGATATTTTTTAGTATTTTTTCGACATAATAATTAGAATGATCTACACTAAATCTATCGCTAGTTTTACGGAAAATGTTTCAAAACTATTCTAATGCCTCAGGTCAAGAAACCGTGTCTAGGGGCTCCCTTCTACCTATCAAAATCGATAAAGGTGACGCGATACGTCCCGGCTCGCGTCTCTCGCATTAAATCAATTCTTAATCTCGGCACAGCAAAAGCACAGGCCCTACGGATTAGATTAAGGGTCCATAAACCTCCACCTGTGGAAGTTTCTTCAACCGAATCCGGCCATACTCGACCTGGCCGCGATCACCTTCGAGTCTAATGGGACCTCTAGCCGGAATTTCAAAATTGGCATCAAGTAACTCGCCAATGCAAGTAGCGTGAGCTATATTTTATTTTACGGTGACTACGATTTCATTCCAATCCTGGGGTCGGTATTACTTCAAATCCTCAAACGGACCAGCCCTAGATAGTCGCGTACCTGTAATTGTTTTTGCTGAGAAACAATCCGCTATCATCTCCATAAGGAGCCGCTCGGAATTCGAGCTTTAAAACAAAATCGTAATCGAAAGATTTCATCGTCCAAAGCTTTTGCATACGACGTCCTTCAGGTGGCGTCGTAACGACTAGTCGCCCATTGATTGCCGCATAACGTCCATCATCGCTCTTAGTCTTTCCGACCAAGGAACATCTTCTTTGTGCTCGACGAAGATGAGGTGTCCCTTCCGATTTCGCGATTCACAGCCTTTATTCCAGGAACATTCCTTTTAAATCTTACCCCATCCGCACGCGATAGAATCGCCCAGAAAAACGACGGGATTTTGATCGGCTTCGATCCGTTCTGACAATTCGCTGCAACACGCCGCCCACTTTTCAACATAACTGTCGTCACAACGCAAAACCCCTTCCCCAGGTAAATCCGACTACTCTTTCAGCGAAGGCAATGTACTCGCCAGTAAAAAAGCAAATAGAAAAAAGCTAAGCAAGCTTCTAGAAAACCCTTCCATAATATAGGTTCCAGAGATTCTCACAGAAAAGATCCACTGTAGAAAATTGTATTTAACAACATCAGCGAGCACAAATTTCAGCCACTAACTGCAGGCTCAAAGCGACTGTCACATATGTTTCAATACGAAATCGACAATCGGTTTCGGATCTTCCAGACTATGTGGGTGATGGCCGATTCCTGGCTTTCGGATCACTGTAATATTTCCGCCCAAGGCCCTATATCGCTTTTCGATAACCGCAGTATTATCCGCCACAGGAACAACCAAGTCATCCTCGCCGATAACGTGCAGCAGAGCGATCCCCGCGTCAGCCAACGGCATTAGATTATCAATCGGATTACCCCGAAAGCGCAGGGCTTCAGTTTCCGTCAGTCCATATGCTTCCAAACACTTCTGCCAGGTAAGCTGCGAACTCTTTTCCATTGGCCAACTCTTAAAGTCACACACCGGAGCATCTGCGTAAATGCAGTGTACTTTTTCTGGATTCACCGCCGCCCAATTGTAGATAATCAATCCGCCTCGCGACAACCCCTCCAACACGGTTTTCTTTGAAAATCCGTGCGACATGGTCAAATACTCATAAAATCGATTCCAACGATTGACCGCCTGCGGCGATCCGAAAAGATCGGCTACATCCACGAAAGCAACATGGAATCCCTTTTCCAACAGAGCGATTTCCGTTTGTGGCTCATGCCCGAAAAACCGAGCCCTCCAAATCCAAGGCCTTCCAGGCGCTATCTTTTTAGGAGCAACTATTTTGCAGTTAAGATCATCGACTTCGAAATCATATTGATCGAACGAATGAAAGTTCGATCGAGCACCTGGCCATTCCCCTGCAAAGACGACTGACGATACTAATATCGCTAAGACGCAGGGTAATAAACAGCAGAATACTTTATAATAGCGATTTGAGGCGAGGGTTTGTAGCAACACCCTCAAAGTTAATTTCATCGACATTCAAAAGTCAAAATCGATTCTAACTTACAAGCTCCTAGTTCTCTCCAAAATCGATTTCCAACGAGCCTCCAATAAGTCGATCATCCGCGGGTGAGAACCGAGCAGGTCCGTGCGAACGATCCGACCACCCTCTTTAACCCAACGCGAGTCGTTGCAAATACGTTCGATATCGCCCCCAGCTCCCGCATGCCTACCAGGAAAGAGGAAAAGCTGACTCAAAACAATCGCCCCATCGCCCAACGCCGACAATTCTTCGAGGGCCATCTCCAAAAGCGGATCATTAAAATTATACCGATCGCCCTCACGACGCTCCATCGAACAAGCGACTACTTTTCCCACGTGCACCTTCAAACGTTCGGCTAAAGCCCTCGCCATAAAATCCCTGCATTCGGTCACCTCCGGGAAAGGACTGCCATGATCAACTAACAGCACCGTCGGCAATATCTCCGATTCTCGCCCGTTATTTTCTAATTCTTCCGTATCCAAAACTCGGATAGTCGATTCAGCGAGCGCCTCGGTCAGAATCCCGCAAGACTCGGAAACCAAACAGTCGGCCCACTCGACTCGTAGCGAAGCATCCACGCCGCACTCATGCTTCCCCATTTGCCGAGCCTTTTTCAAACCATAGCTAGGCCCAAAGAATAGCGGCAAAATCGCAAGAGACCGAACCCCGATTTCGTTGCGAGCGTCGAGATAGCTCTTCCAGGTCGCGGCGCGAATCCCGCCAAGCTCCTCAATCGGTATTCGATCGCTATGGGAAACGGACACCAAATCAACTTGGCGACCGATTCGAATCGCCAAAGCCGAAGCTAGTTCCCGCGATTGAAGAACGGATTCGGGACTAACCGAGCCATTATCCAGTAAAACAACACGAAATTCTACATCCAAAGTCTTGTCATCCATAAGAAATAACCTACAAACACTAATAATTCTTGCCGATTAAGAACAATAACGAATAGTCATTCACATTTTAAGCGTACTCATCCATGATTTCCAAAAAGTCCATCCTTTACTTCCTCGTTATCGCAGTTGCAGTCGGATTCACCGGTTGTAAAAAAAAGCCCCGCCGCCCCAGCCCAATTGACACAGTGCGTTTAGGCTCCGCTGAAAATAGCGGTGGCGACAATTTCGAAAGCCTCAACGACTCGAACACTTTCCTAGATCAAAGCGACGCAATCGAGGATCGTGGCGACTTTACGGGAGAGCGTGGAGATCCAAACGTGATCCGAGTCATGGTCTACTTCGATTTCGATTCCTCGAGCATCAAAGCGAGCGAACGAGCGAAGATTGCCCAAGCGGCCGACTACCTGCGAAGCAATCCAGGACACCTTTTAATCCTTGAAGGTCACTGTGACTGGAAAGGCACTCCCGAGTACAACCTTGGCTTAGGTGAGCGCCGTGCGACCAGCGTCAAGCAATACATGGAAACGCTCGGCATCTCCTCTGCGAGCCTGGAAACCCTTTCCAAGGGTGACCTCAACGCAGTCGAAGGCGTATCATCGACTCAAATGGCTGAAGATCGCCGCGTAGCGTTCCTTGTCGTTAGGTAAAATTATTCGAACATTTCAATTTCCTAAACGCTCGCGTCTTAATTGACGCGGGCGTTTTTTTTACGCGGGAACCTAAGAATGGCGACAGGAGATCCATATCGATCGTTTACAGAAACGTAACGAATAAATCTGAACTGATTATTGTAATTTGGATAAAAGGTGGTAACACACCAGCTTTCAGGAGATATCGGGTTCCTGTGCTACGCACGTTGACGCAACCTCCTATTAGCATTAAGCAGAAAATAATCATGGAAAAAGCCACTAAGAAAGCAGCTAAAAAGGCGCCAGCCAAGAAAGCGGCAAAAAAAGTAGCTACAAAAGCAGCCCCTAAAAAGGTCGCCAAAAAAGCAGTGAAAACGGTAGCGAAGAAGGTTGCAGTTAAAAAGACTGTCGCACCCAAAGCGCCTACTAAAAAAGCGGTAGCCAAAAAGGTTGCGGTTAAGAAAGGTGTCGCCAAGGAAGCTCCAACCAAGAAGGCAGCCCCTAAGACGGTTGTCGTTGCAACCGTCGATGTTGGATTCGGCAATATGCTCTACCTCCGTGGTGACGCTCCGGGCTTGTCTTGGAAAAAAGGCGTTCCCATGGATTGCCAGAGCGCCGATTCCTGGAGCATCACAATGTCCGGAGTGAAGGATGCCTTCGAATACAAGGTGTTGATTAACGACATACATTGGGCATTAGGCGAGAACAACTTAGCCAAGCCAGGAGTGGCGAATTCTACGAATTCGTCCTTCTAGAAACACGCTAGACAATTAAACCGAAAGAGCCTGTAGCCTCCGTGCTGCACGGCTCTTTTTTTTTACCCTCAAAACGTCAATCGCTACAAAGACACGTCGCCTTGGCTTCTTGGATGGTATTCCTCATGAGCCGTCTTCACGCGATGAGCTTCGACTGAAGTGTAAATCTGAGTCGTCGAAATATCCGCGTGCCCCAATAATTCTTGAATGACTCTCAAGTCCGCTCCGCCCGTCAAAAGGTGCGTTGCGAATGAATGCCTGAGGCCATGCGGCTTAACAGGCTTCTCAATACCGACCTCTTTCGCATACCGCCTTACCATAACCCAAACCGTCTTGCGCGAGATTGGGGTACCGCGATTGCTGATAAAACACGCACTCCCGGTCTTCGGCTTCACCAAACCCGGTCGCCCCTGCTCCAAGTATCCAGATAAAGCCAACACCGCCTGAAACCCCATCGGAACCACCCGCTCTTTAGAGCCTTTTCCATATACCTTAATAGCCCCATTCGCTATGTCGATCTGCTGCAGTAAAGCGCCGCACAATTCGCTCACTCGCAAACCCGACGAATAGAGCAACTCGAGGATCGCCCGATCCCGCAAGCCTTGCGGCTTCGTCAGTTTCGGAGCATTTAGCAAAGCCTCCACTTCATGAATCGTCAACGAACTCGGCATTTTCCTCCTAAGCTTCGGCCCTGTCACCAACTCCATAAACGAACGCTTTATGCGCTCCTCCCTCAACAAAAACGTCGAAAACACGCGTAACGCGCTAAGCTTTCGACAAAGGCTCGCATTCGAAAAATTGTCCTCGCTCAACGAGTAGATCCAATCCGAAACGTCGCTCCCATCAATGCTATCCCAATCCGATCGGCCATATCGCTTCGAGGCGAAGCACGCGAACTGCTCGATATCGCTTTGATAAGCTTGAACCGTATTTTCGGACAGTCCTTTTTCCAAAGCGGCAAACGCCAGAAACGCGTCCAAGCCTTCCAATAATCGATCACTCACGAAATGCGATCCTTAGAGATCAATCCACAAGCAGCAAGATTCATTCTCGATCCTGTATGTCTTCATAGCTACTCTAACACGTCGGATTCTAATCGCTCGAATCCCAAAACCACACTGCCTGGAACCCAGCTTCCCTAAAACTCAGTAATGACGCCCTATCGTCTACGACGAGGACCAAATGAGCGAATGGGGGCATTTCTCGGACGAGAATTATTTCTCAAACGATACGTAATCCGTGCCTTATGCAAATCGTAAGGACTCATTTCCATCTTCACCATATCACCCGTTGTGATTTTAATAAAATGCTTCCGGAGCTTGCCTGAAATATGAGCTAATACACTATGGCCGTTTTCCAGTTCTACTCGAAACATTGTCCCGGGGAGAACTGCGACTATTTTGCCTTCTACTTGGATGCCATCGTCAGCCATATAATTCGTTTAAATCGTCCAGAGTGATCTCACTCTTGAAATGAAAGAGGAACGTGTGTTTTCATATCTCCACTATTAGTCAAGGATTTTCAATTTCACCGTATTCTAGATACCAATCATGAATCACTCGAAAAAGACGGCTCCCGAATGCCCCTTTCAAAAACATTTTCCGTCGCAACTCATACGCGACGACCTCTTTTTTATGTCGCTCGCTTACAATGAGGCCTTGAATGCCTGGAACGCCAACGAAGTTCCCATCGGAGCCGTCATCGCCCACGAAGGCCAGGTCATCGGTACAGGTCATAACCAAGTCGAATCTTCAAACGATCCCACCGCCCACGCGGAAATGATAGCAATAACCCAGGCCGCAAATTCCATCGATGACTGGCGTTTGAACGATGCAACGCTTTACGTGACCAAGGAACCCTGCCCCATGTGCTCCGGCGCATCTATCATGTCGCGTATCGGGCGCGTTGTATTCGCCATACCCGACCCCAAAATGGGAGGCCTCGGCGGTGCCTTCAACGTCAACGAGTATTCAGGGATGAATCACACTACCAACATCGAGATTGGCGTCATGCAAGAAGAGTGCCTCGAACTCATCCAGACCTTCTTCCGAATCAAACGAAACGTCAAAGCCAACGCCTCGACTCAACTTAAAGCCCTCTAAAACCAAGCCGCTCCACAATGTAGCGACGCGAAGGACTCGCCACGGACTTAGCAATTGGCCTTACCTTAAACACGCACGTTAAAACCCACCTGCTTAGTAATACGGTATTTTTATAGTTGATTTTCCAATTTCTGATTCTACTTTTCCGCCTTCGACGGCCTCGTGGTGTAATGGTAGCACAAAGGATTCTGATTCCTTTAGTCGGGGTTCGAGCCCCTGCGAGGCTACCAAGCATAGGCGCGAGAAACCAATCGCAAATCCGAAGATTCTCGCAAATCCCCTTGATGATTCGTTCCCTTCCTAGGAACTTACGGACGAATGAAATCCGCACCGAACCATATCAAGTTTTGTCCATCCTGCGGTGATTGCTCGATTGAACCCCAAGACGACGTATCCGTGCTCTGCTCGACCTGTGGATTCGAGCTCTTCTTCAGTCCTGCGACTTCGGCCGCCGCGTTGATCGAAGACGCATCCGGAAAGTTACTAGTAATAAAGCGTAATAAGGAACCAAGCAAAGGAGCCTTCGGCCTACCCGGCGGATTCGCCGATCCAAATGAAACTCTCGAAAACACTCTCATCCGAGAAGTTAAAGAAGAAGTGAACCTCAATCTTGTTTCATGGTCTTTTCTCGGAGGCTGGCCGAACAAATACCCGTTCAAATCCGTCATCTATTCCGTCGTAGACACCTATTTCACAGCCAAAGTCGAAAGCTTCGACGGTATGGACTCGTGCCAAGAAGAACTCCAAAGCATCCATTTCGTAGACCCCGACAAAATTGACCCGAAAGAATGGGCATTCCCTTCACTACAAAACGCTATACAACTCTATTTGAGCCAACGAAATCGTTCTGAATAAACATCCAGGGCAAGCCCCAATGTGTTAGAGATAGCGACCGATTTCCAAGCGTTCATTCTTGTAAAAGGAGCTGAAGGATTACATCATTTAATGTTCCCAATCGGAGGTCGACCCCTACCGATTGCAGCAACGAAGCACGAAGGTATTTGCCAAAACGCAATCAACAGAAAAGCCTTTCCACTCACTATGACTTACCATGTTGCCAAACATCTCTTTCCATGGCTCAATGCACTAAACGCACACGGCCACCTAGAGAGCAACGCCAGATCGCGACCAGGAGATATCCCGCAAACCAATGCTCGATTCCCTTTGCTGGACCAATCCCGTTTACGCCAACGAGTGCATCTACATCCGGAACGAACACGGAACCTTAGTCTGCCTCGAACGCAATTGAGATTAATTGGAGTCACTTTAGATCCAATCAATCCGGCCAATTTGCAAAATCCACGCGAGTTCCTCGCATAACTACGTAGCAACGTGGCGTGGTATTCGCACGATATTCAGTCAAGGTGACGCGTAAGTGCTCAGCGAGACAGCCTCTATGGCTCGACAAACGTCCCCGAATCCACCTCGATAGTTTTCCAACTGCCACCATCGATCGACTGGGGCAGTTGGGTACCCGTAGCGATTATCTGGAGATCTTCGTCCAACACCGACCAGAAACGCTCTTTTCGATCCGTATCCAATTCTCCCAGAGCATCGTCGGCCAACGCTACCGGCAAGAAGCCGAATTTACGCCGCCAGTATTCGATCATAGCCAACGCC
>Ga0315320_10000934_pt1 | contig 23964 bp, 25 predicted proteins | sample M140m21515metaG_FD_203458 | JGI IMG/M metagenome (GOLD analysis project Ga0315320, IMG submission 203458) | Ammonia-oxidizing marine archaeal communities from Monterey Bay, California, United States - M1 40m 21515 | ecosystem: Environmental > Aquatic > Marine > Coastal | place: USA: California... | reverse complement strand
AGAACTCTCTGCGCGCTTTGCAAATAATGCAGCTGCTACAGCTGTAAGTAAATCTGGTACTGCAACTGTTACTATTAATGAGATTAATAATTATATTGAATCAAATATATGAACGACTTAATAAAAAATTCTCTAAAAACCCATTCTGAGGCTTTACAGCTTATTAATGAATCTGATATCATTAATTCAGCCAATATTATCCTAAATGCTATCAATAAAGGAAAAACAATATTTTGGTGTGGTAATGGGGGGAGCGCATCTCAAGCAAATCATCTATCTGCAGAGCTTATAGGAGGAATGTATCAAAAAAAAATTAAACCTTTTAAATCTATATGCCTAAATACTGATACAGCATTTATTACTGCCTGGTCTAATGATGATTCATTTGATAATATATTTTCTCGCCAGCTAGAAGCTCTTAGCGGGCCTGGAGATGTCATGATTGGTTTATCAACGAGTGGTAATTCTTCTAACATACTAAACGGTGCAATATTTGCTCAATCAAATAAATTAAAAGTTATATCTCTAACAGGTAATGATGGTGGAAAGTTAAAAAGTAACTCAGATATAAATATCAATATTCTTAGTGATAGCACTCAACGCATTCAAGAAATGCACATCTTAATAGGGCATATTCTCTGTGATATCGCTGAACAATCTTTATAGATTTTTACCTATACTAATTCCTAAGCCCTTATTGTAATCATTATTAACTATAAAAAAATTAACCTGACTTTTTTCATTAATGATCTTACTAAATCCTAGTTTATATTTCACCTTGTCACTTATATTTGTACGCTTAGAAATCTTCATTGAATAATTATAATTTTTCAAGAATTTTCCTTTAATTCCTATATGTAAAACAGCAGTATCTATTGCATTTAAATGATCAATAAAAGGATTTCCCAATGTATAATTTTTATAGCTCCATCCAAATCCATATAGACCATGATTATAATATTCTTCACCAACATATGGAGGGTTTATAAACTGATTTGTTGTATTTAAATATTCGATTAATATAGTAGTATTAAACAAGTAATCTTTAAGCTCCATTCCCCATAGACCATCAGTTTTGTTAGCAAATCTAAGACCGCTGGTATCCTCAAATAAATGTTGATAGTATAATTTTAGTATTTTATTATTATTTTTTTTCTCAAAAGAAAAATCCCAGATTCCTAAATGATTACCCAGAGCATTAGCATGAGGAAAATCGATTGGACCATCATCTGATATCAATACTTTAAAAAAATTTGATATTGTGCGTGGTTGGTTACCGGCATATGTTATATTACCGCCCCACATAGCTTCATGAACAAAACCTAAACTTAGTTTATAATTATTATTAATAATATTCATATAAAGAAATTTTTCATGTAATAAGGGTTCTTTTTTATAAATATCATTCTTATTAAACACTCCATGAGCAATACCAAAATCAAAACTAATATTATCTTTTTTTTTAATTATATAGGATGTCACCAATCCAATTTTTGGCATAGATTGAGCATTGTGACTAATAAGCATGGAACCTGAGCTGAGTTCATCATTTAAATAAGTACTGAAATCTCTATAATATCGCCCAATTCGAATGAACGTATTTTCAGTGAGATTATGTTTAACAAACGATTCATTTATATAAACTCTTTCTAGGTTATTATTATTGAAATCAGTAAAAAGATTAACCATGTATGTGGTATTTGATTTTTTTAAATTAAAACGACTTTCAAATCCAAATTTAGAAATTTCACGACCAAAATTATTTTTTTGCAACCACCAGTAATGCATATCAATAGGATTTCTTTGAATAGTTAAGCTAATAACTTTTTCTTGAGATTGAAGTACATTGATTAAAGATAAAATAATCAATATGGTAAAAGTATAGCTGCGAAAATTATTTTTTAATGGCTTTGACATAGAATTTCCAATCCATTACTTCAATAGTTGAATGTTTGCTAATATCAAAAGATTGAAATTCTTGAAGAGGAAAAACTCTTTTTTCGATACCATTAACTAAGATTCCCATTGGCATAACAAAATTATCATTCACATTATCCCATCTATAATAGAACTCAGAATCTGTTTGGTAGTATTCTAATTCAGGTTGATTCGGACTATAAAAATACTGTTCTGAAAAGTATGTATAATCAGTTCCCGTTTTTTCTTTAACCTTATTAAAGAAATCTTCTGTACTTACATGACTTTTCGCATTTTCAACCATAAATTCTTTTAGTATACCAAACCAAATAGCGTCATCATTAATAGCACTTCTCAAGGTATGCATTACCCAAGCACCCTTCATATAAGTGTCGCCATTTAAAGCCCAATAATTTTCACCTTCTGGGCCTACAATAGGTATTTTATTTTGAATTCTTGATTTGATACTTTTTAAATAATCAACACTCACTTCGTAGCTATTGAATTTATCTTCAAAGTACAATGCCTCAGTATAGACTTGCAAACCTTCATGAATCCAGATATGTGTTGGATCAATTGCTGTTACGCTATTACCAAACCATTCATGTCCGCTCTCATGTATAATCAGTGGATCAATTACTCCATACATTCCCCAGCTGCTGCTTCTAACTCCATTATAGATACTAAATCCGTTTCCATAGGTTACAGCTGACTGGTGTTCCATCCCTAAATATGGAACTTCAATTAGTTTATACCCATCATCCCACCACTGGTAGTCTCCAAAATATTTTTCATAAAAACGTATAACTTCTTTTGATTGAGGAAAGTAGTTTTGTGCAACTTCTTTATTATAGTCTAACACATAATGATTCATGTAATGGGTTGTATTTTCTTTTATAAATGTATCTTGAACAGCAACATAATTTCCAATTTGAACAGATATATTATAATTATTAATTGGATTGTTAACAAACCACTCATAGGTGGTTTTGTTATTTTCTTTTTCTACCACACTTCTTAGTTGACCATTAGCAATACTCATTAAATCAGATGGTACAGTGAAAGCCATTCTAACACTATCTGGCTCTTCAGATATGTGATCTTTATTAGGCCACCAAATTCGTGCACCTTCACCTTCACAAGAAACCGCTACCCAATCTCTATCATTCTTGTCCTTAGACCATGTAAATCCGCCAGCCCAAGGTGGATTATCAGCACTTTGAGGTATTCCATTATAATGAATTGTAAAGTCAAATAACGTATCTTTATCAATAGTTTGATTGAAATATACCATAACAGCATCTTCTTCTCGATAATATTTAACCGGACTATCTTGATAAGTAATTTTTTGAATATTTAAATTTTTGGCTAAATCGACTTGTAGAGCATCAATCTCATCAAGACTTTTTGCTTTAATAGTTACAAAGCCATCAATTGATTTTTGTTCAATATCAAAATCTATATTAATATCATAATAAGTTACGTCATATGAACTGCGATATTCATTTAAAAATCCCATCAAATAATTATTACGCGTTAATTCCGGTGTATTTGTCTGAGAGCCATGAGGTCTCAAATTGGCAATGTTCCCATTGCAAGCAACTAACAAACTACAAAAAATGAGTATACTATATCTTTTTTTCATAATAGGTGGTTGATTGAAACATGTTCTTAGCAAAAATAATATAGTATAATAGAACACAAAATAAAAACCAAAGAACTATAGCGAACGCCTCTTTAATTGCGAATAGTATATAAGCGATAGCAAAATATACTATCCATTTTATCCAGTTTGGTTGATTCCATAGCTTTAGTAATAAATTCATCGTTCTGCAAAATAATACAATTTGTTATAATAATCTAATGCTTCATCATATATTGATTGATATTTTTTATCTAACTCGCTTTGATTTATTGAAAATTTCTGAAAATGGGTAGTGGTAATCACATTATCATACCAATGCTTCCACCAAATACCATCTTGAGGATGATTTCCTTTCTGCCATTTCAACATAGAACTATCAAATTCTAAGCTAATACTGTTGCACCACTGCGATAATATTTTTTCAGGATTGTTAAGTAAGATATTTGAGTCAATTACAATAAATTTTTTACCAACCTTATCCAAATACCTCATGATTTTATATTGCTGAGGATATCCGAGCTCATCTACATGATTGAGAGTATTTTTTTTAATATAAGAGTTTATTACATCCTTAGGATGGCGAATTAGAATACAGTTTTCAAATTTTTTAATCCAATCAATATTATTCAAATCAATTAAGTGATGTGCCATATGTTTCTGATACCAATGTTCTTTACCATTTGGTATTTTAGAGGTAAGACTTGTAACAACATCATCATATTTATTAGGATAATATCCAATAATTTCTTTATGCATTGGATGTTTTAATTGCTGCTTTCTAAGGTAATAAGCATAAAAGGGTTCATCTGAAATAAATGAATCTGCCCTAGATGACCAAGATCTCATTAGTGCAGTAGATATATTTCTTGGTCCTGACCAACAAGCAACCCGCATATTAGCCAATATAGTTTTGAATTTCTTGATTATATAATGCTCTAATTTTATTCACTAAAGAATCAGAATTGGTAGATTCCAGTTTTTTACCTTCTAATTGTGAAACAGGAATAATTCCTGCAAATGTACCTGTTACAAAAGCCTCATTACAGTTTGCAATATCTTCGAAAGTAAAATTAGTTTCAGAGCATGCTATATTATTTTGATTACATAATGAAATAGCTTTCCCTCTTGTAATTCCGTTTAAGCAATATTGTCCAGTAGAAGTTAAAACTCTATCATTTTTAATAAAAAATAAATTAGTGGAGTTACATGTACTAATATTACCATTCATATCATTCATGATTCCTTCATCATACCCAAGCTTATTTGCCTCTATACTTGCTAAAATACAATTTAGTTTACTAAGAGTATTGTAATGAGGACTTAGTATGCTATCATTAGGTCTTACATTAGGAACTCTTCCAATATTTACACCTTTTATGTAAGTATTTGGGTCTGTCTCTTTATATTCAGGGATAATAACTAGATTAATTGGACCTATGTTTGCATTAGGATTTTGGTATGGAGTAATTTTGTCCCCTCTAGATACAACTAAACGAATGTGTATATTATCGTCCATCTTATTTTTATCTAGAACTTTATTTATTTGATGAATCACTTCTTGTTTTGAATAAGATATGTCCAATGAAATACCCTTTGCGCTTGCGTATAGCCTCTCAAGATGATCTTCTATAAAAACGAGTGAGGATTTATGAAGTCTAACTCCTTCCCAAACACCATCTCCAAGTAAGAAACCACTATCAAAAACAGAGATTTTTGCTTCATTCCTATGAAATAACTCTCCATTGATATTAATAAAAATATCTTCATTTTTTGGATTCGATATGTATGAATGACTACTCATGTGTGGGCCCACAGGGACTTGAACCCCGAACCTGCGGATTATGAGTCCGTTGCTCTAACCAATTGAGCTATGGGCCCCAAAAAATAAATTATTAATTCTTGAAAATCTTGTTTAAAATATGATAATTATGGCAAAGAAAAAAATTAATATTTTAATTACTGGTTGTGGTGCACCAGGTATTCCAGGAACAGTATTTTCAATCAAGCAGTTCTCAGATCAGTATGATATTTTTATTTTAGGGACAGATACAAATTCTTTAGCAGTAGGAAAACATTTTTGTGATAAATTTGCAGTCATACCATCTTTTAATGATACAAAGAATTATTTAAAATCTTTAATAGACTTATGCGAAAAAAATAATATAGATGTAATTATTCCGCAAAATACTCTTGAGCTAGAAATTTTATCTAAAAATAAAATTGCGTTTGAACAAGTAAATACTAAAATTTTAATATCGGATAACATTGCAATTAAAAAATCCAATAATAAATTTGAGCTAATGAAAGTAGCTGAAAAAATTGGTATTCCTTATCCATCATATACTCAGGTTAGTAACATTCATGAACTAAAAGAAGCTTTAATTTCATTTGGCTGGCCAAAGAAAAAAGTTGTTGTAAAACCTCCACTATCTAATGGCTCAAGAGGAGTTAGAATTATTGACGAATCAATTGATTTAAAGGAAAAGTTTTTTAATGAAAAGCCAGGAATTCTAAGCACAAATTTTGAAATTATAAGTCTTATGTTGGGTGATGAGTTTAATACTTTACTTGTTATGGAATATCTTGACGGTCAAGAGTACTCTGTTGATATTTTTAGACATCAAAGTGTTGAAATAGTAGTTCCAAGATCTAGAGGATCAATTAAAAGTGGAATCACTTTTTTTGGAACAATTGAAGATAATGATTTAATCAAGGAATATAGTTTGAAATTATCAAGAGCATTAAATTTAAATTTTTGTTTTGGTTTTCAGTTCAAAATGAAAAATAATATTCCCCATATTATTGAGTGTAATCCAAGAGTTCAAGGATCAATGGTAATATCTACATTAGGGGGAGCAAATATAATTTTTAATAGTGTACTCGCTTTATTAAAATTTGACTTGATAAAAATGGAAGTAATTCAAAATACTACATTTACAAGATATTGGGGTGGTATATCAGAAAACACTAAGAATAAAATTATAATATGATTTATGGGATAGATATAGATGGTACTATATGTACCACTAATTGTGAATATAAAGATGCAAAACCATATAGCCAGGTTATAAATAAAATTAATTTACTTTATGAAGAAGGACATAGGATTATTTTTTTTACTTCTCGAGGGTATAAGTCTGGAACAGATTGGTATAATTTTACAAAAAAACAGATTGATTCTTGGGGAGTTAAATATCACGAATTAAAAATGGGCAAACCCCAGTTCGATCTATTTATTGATGATAAAGCTGTATCAAATACTCAATGGTATAAAGATAATAATCTAGAAATCAATACATAGTTTATTTGAAAGTTTTTATGGTGTTTTTAATATGATCTCTGTATTTAATTGATTTATTTTTAAGAACTTTTTCAATTGTTTTACTAACATTTTTCTCACTTTCAATCCACCAGATTGGATGAATTCCTATCTGAACGTTTTCACCACTATTAAATTCTTCAGAATCAATTGGATTACCAAATCTAAAATTTCCACCAGAGTCAGCAAAATACTTTGCATTCTCAGTCAATTTCTTTTCATATGTGTTAGGGATAGTAAAGTATTTATCAGGTTTATTAAGAAAGTTTTCATTTGGCCTATGTATACTTGTGATATAAATTTTTTCATCAAAAACTTTATTAAAAATTTCCATTTCAAAAATAAAACCAGACTTTGGATCACTATATATACTCAGATCAAAATGTAAAGATATTTCATGTCCCAACTCTTTAATTCTCTTTACTTTTGCAATATTTTTATCACTTAGCAAGTTATAGGATTCGTTCGTTAAAAGAAAAAAATATGTTGATGAAATGTTTAAATCATTTTCAATGTAGGCCATTTTAAGAGCTAAATCTATTGAAATATCAACATCGTGCCTTAATATAATTTGCCTATTATCATTAACATCTAATTGATTAAAATTTATAAAATTATAACTTTTACTTATAAATTTTTTTATAAAAATTTTATAATCACCAATTAGCATAATTGATAATAACTATTTTAGAATAGTAAAACGAATATTTTTTAAAATTAGTTTATTTATTTTTTTAACTTATATTTCCTTATGAATTTTATTGACTTAGGTAGACAGCAAAAAGAGATAAGATCTAATATAGATAAACGTATCAAGAGTGTATTAGATAATGGAAAATATATCCTTGGCGATGAAGTCAAAGATTTTGAAAATCAATTGTCAGATTTTTGTGGCGCTAAACATGCAATTGGCTGCTCTAATGGAACTGATGCAATTATGTTATCCCTAATGGCTCTTGACATTGGGCCAGGTGATGCGGTTATTACTGTACCATTTACATATATTGCAACAATTGAAGCTATAGCTGCTGTAGGGGCAACACCTATTTTAGTTGATGTTTATGATTCTACATTTAATATTGATATCGGTAAAATTGAAGAAGCTATTATAAATTCAGAAAAAAATGTTAAAGCAATAATGCCAGTAGATTTATTCGGTCTACCTGCTCGACATCGTTTAATAAATGAAATTGCTAAAAAATATAACTTATATGTAATAGATGATGCAGCTCAGGCATTTGGTGCATCAAAAGACGATAAAAAAATTGGCACCTTTTCAGATATTTCAACAACATCTTTTTTCCCAGCGAAACCACTAGGTTGTTATGGAGATGGTGGAGCAATATTCACAGATTCAGTTGATCTGAACGAAAAATTAAGATCGTTGGCTGTTCATGGCAAAGGAACAGATAAATATGATAATATTAGAATAGGTATGAATTCTAGGCTTGATACTCTTCAAGCAGCTATTCTTATAGAAAAATTAAAAATATTTCCTAAAGAAATTATTCAAAGAAATTTGATTGCTGACTTCTATAGAGAAAGATTTGAAAATTTAAATATTTCATGCCAGTATATACCTAAAGGATATAAATCTGTATATGCGCAGTTTTCAATAGTATTAAAAAACGAAAGTCAAAGAAATTCAGTTCAAAAAGCTTTAAATGAAGGTGGTATACCTTCAGTTATTTATTATGTAATTCCAGGTCATCTTCAAAAAGGATATAAATACTTAGGATACAAAAAGGGAGATTTTCCAGTATCAGAAGATTTATCAAGGAGAATTTTAAGTCTTCCAATGCACCCTTACTTAAATCTAAATAATATCGAAAAAATAACTAATGTTATCAAAAACAATTTAAATTAGAGGATAAAATAATGCGAACTGATAAAAAAACTGCTTCAATTGGAATTATCGGAAAAGGTTTTGTAGGCACTGCTGTTGCACATGGTTTTTCTCATCAAACTGGGTACGGAGCAGATATTAAAATTTATGATATAGATCCTGAAAAAACACAAAATTCTTTAGAAGAGACTGTTAATAGTTCTGAGTTCATATTTTTATCTGTCCCAACTCCTGCAGATAAGAATGGTTTTAACGATCTTTCAATCGTGAAAAAAGCATTATCAGATATAAATGAAGTGTCTACTCATCCAGACAATATAATTTTAGTAAGATCGACAGTTGTACCTGGTACTACAAGAACTCTTCAGAGTGAATTCCCTAAATTAAGAATAATTTTTAACCCAGAATTTTTAACTGAAAGATCTGCTTGTTTTGATTTTATAAATCAAACAAGAGTTGTATTAGGGGGTGAAAAAAAATATACAAATAGAGTGAAATATTTATATAAAAATAGATTTGGCGATTTTTTACCAGTCGTAGAAACAAATTTTGAAACTGCTGAGATGATTAAATATATGAATAATTTATTTTTTGCTACAAAAGTATCTTTTCTAAATGAAATGAAATTGTTAGGTGATAAAGTAGGTGTAGATTGGAGTGATGCAGTCGAAGGATTTATTCTCGACGGAAGAATTGGTCATTCTCACCTTGCAGTGCCTGGACCTGATGGAAAGTTTGGATTTGGAGGTAGTTGTTTCCCTAAAGATATTCAAGCCTTAATAAATTTTGGTAAAGAAAATAATGTTGATATGAATGTTCTTAAGGGCGCTTGGGAAACAAATCTAGTTGTTAGACCAGAAAGAGACTGGGAACAATTAAAAGGAAGGGCAGTTGTTTCTGATGCAAAAAAATCAACAGAATAATCAAATTATATGGCTAACCGGTCAACCTGGAAGTGGAAAAACAACTTTAGCAAATGCATTAAAAGCTAAGTTTGAATCTACTACTAATAAGGTCTTAATAGTTGATGGTGATGATCTCAGAAATATTACAACTAACAAAGATTATTCAAGAGCTGGTAGAGAAAAAAATATAATAACAGCGCAAAAAATCTCTCTTTTTCTATCAAATAAAAACTTTATTGTTTTAGTTTCAATAGTTGCTCCTTATAGAGCACTCAGAGAGAAATTCAAAAAACATAATTTTGTACATGAGATTTTTGTTCATACTACCGAAATAAGAGGGCGAGAGAATTTCTTTGTTTCAGATTACGAAAAGCCTTTAGAAGATTTTCTTGATATAGATACAACAAACAAAAGCGTCGAGGAGTGTATTGATGAAATATTCAATGTTTATAGGTAGATGGCAGCCTTGGCATGCTGGACATCGTTGGTTAATTGATCAACGACTAAATGAAAATAAAAATGTTCTTATTTGCATAAGGGAGACAGAAGTAGATGAAGATAATCCTTTCACTACTAAAGAAATCAAAACTAATATAGAAAATGAGTTAAAAGATTTAGTTGAATTAAAAAGAGTAAAAGTAATTATCATTCCTGATATAGAGTCTGTAAATTATGGAAGAGGAGTTGGATACGAAATTATCGAACATTATCCACCAGGAGAAATTAAAGAGATTTCTGCTACAAAGATAAGAAATGAAATGAAAAAAAATCAAAATGATTAATATTTTAAGCAGATTAGTTAAAAATTTTATATTGATTCCTTTTCTATTATCATTATTTATTGCTTTTTTAGGTTCAGTTATTTTAACAAAGAAGTATGAAAGTGTATCTAAATTAATACCAATTGGCTCTTCAGAAAAAATGTCACAAGCCTCAGCTGTTGGAGGTATCCTAGGTTTTAATTTAGACAGTGGTGTTGCTGAAAATCTTTCTTCAGCATCTTATTTCCATCTTATTCTGAAAAGTAATTCAGTTTTATCAAAACTTATGCTAATAAATCTCGGAGATAATTTTGACAATAAATTATTGATTGAATATGATACTGGTAAATCAATAGATAATATCGAACAAAACTTAATCGATAGTACAATAGCAAAATTTAAAGGAAAACATATAAGTGTCTCAAAAGATCGTATATCCAATTTGATAACAATTTCATCAGTTTATGAAGATCCTCGTATTGCAAAAATGATAAATGAATTTATAATTAATGAATCAATAAATATTCAGCGTCTATCAAACAATGACTATACAAAAAATAGAAAAGATTATTTATTTAAAAGAATAAACGAGGTTAAAGTAGACTTAAGTGTTTCAGAGCAGGATATGATTTCTTTTTTGAGAACAAACAAAGAAATTTCATCAAAAGCATTGGAAGTTAAATATGATAAAATTAATCGTGAGATTGTCATATTTAATGGACTACTAACAACTTTAATGCAAGAATTGGAAAAAACTAAAATTGAAGAAAACTCCGATAACAATGAAATTCAAATCTTAGATCAACCATCTTTACCATCTTCAAAATCTTCTCCAAGCTTATCCTTTATTTTTCTCTCTACTTTTATGTTGTCGTTTGCGCTGCTTATAATACTTCATATCTATAGAAAAGAAACAATTAAATTGATAGAATCTTTTGAATCCATTAACTGATAAACTCTTAAAAGGCAATTACAGCAAATTTTTTAAAAAGTTTGCTTTGACTTTTTCAGGTACCAGTTTTGCACAATTAATTACAATTTTATCTGCTCCATTTTTAACTAGAATTTATTCAGTGGAAGACTTTGGATTATTTACCTACTTTTTTTCAATTATATCAGTTTTTTCAGTAGTTCAATCATTGAAATTTCAACATTCAGTTGTTGCTGAGAAAGATGGGCTAAAATCGTTTTATCTTTTATTTATTTCATCTGCCGTAATTATAATAATGACCTGTTTAATTTATTTTATTTTTTCATTAGAAACCCCTTTGAGAAATATTTTACAAAACTATGACTCTTTACTTTTATTAATCTGTTTATCAGCTGGGTTAATGGCTTTTTATGATTTAGGGTATAATTATTTGGCTAAACTTGGACTATTTCGTTATCTGATTACTGTAAAAATTACACAAAGTTTCTTTATTATTATTTCTCAAATCCTCCTCGCTTTTGAGGAATTAAGTAATACAGCAGGTATACTTAAATATGAAATAATTAATATTCCCTTTGGTGGAAATGGCTTAATAGCTGGTTATTTTATTGGACAGCTTATATCTTGTACTTTATTGTTTATCATTATTTTTTTAACTATAAAAAAAGATAATACAAAACTTAAAAAATTAAACCTTCAAAAGATTTTTAATATTTTTAGTGAAAATAAAAAATTTATTTTTTTTACGATGCCTGCAGAGCTATTAAACACATCTACATATTTTTTAATCATTTATTTTATTACAAATAATTTTGGAATCGTATATGCGGGTATATTTGGATTAGCCCAAAGAATAATTATAAGCCCCCTTAATTTAATTAGTACATCTTTTTTAGATGTGTTTAAAAATTCAGCTACGCAAGAAATTCGTAAAACAAATAAAATGATAAATTCATATAGAATGTTATTTAGAATTTTAATATCAATTTCTATACTAGTGTTTATTTTTATTTTATTAACTAAAAATTTTTATGGTTTGATATTTGGTCCAGATTGGAGCGCCACAGGAAATTTAGTTTTGATTTTAAGCCCATTCTTTTGTATTAAGTTCATTGCAAGTCCACTATCATATTCTTTTATATTACTAAAAAGGCAGGAGATTGATTTTATGTGGCAATTAGGTTTATTCATTTTAACTATTTTTATTTTTAGTACCTCTTTTGCTTTTGAAGAAACAATTCTATTGTTATCTATCACTTTAGCTCTTTATTACGCAATTTCTATAATTTTATCTTACAAAGCTGCAAGATGAATCTAAATAACCCAATATATTTAATTGTGTCTTACATTTTCATTTTTACTTTTCCTGGACTATTTATATTGAACTACTTTGATCCAAATAATGAATTCTTTTTTTACGCATTTGGATCATTAACTGATTTTAATGTTAATAATTTTTACTCGAATATTTTTTTTGGTTTAATTCCAATTTTACTATTTTTAGTTATATTTTTTAGGATTCCTGCTCAATCATTTAAAAATCAAGATATCGATTTAACTAATGCCAGATTTATCTATTTCAATTTTATTGCAGCATTAATTTTGATTAATTTATACTTTTTCATATCATTCAATTATTCTATTCCAATTGTATCTATTGCAGGTTTAGTTACAAACGAAAGTTATTCAATGCTACGTTCATCTTTATCGTTAAACAATGGGATTTTCAATGTAGGTTTATATTTCTTTGGATTTGGCTCAGTTATTTCAGGATTAATTTTAAGTAAGAGATCTTATCTCTATTATATCTTTTCTTTATTTTTCTGTGCTATACTTTTGCTTTTCAATATGCAAAAATCACCATTTATAGATTTTATTTTTTTATGTTCAATTGGATATTTATTCCTCAAAAATAAATCTATTAATTTGCTCTTTATAGCTCCGATTGTTTTAACACTAATTTATTCTGTTGTTTCATTTTATAATCCTGGCTATGAAATTTCACGCCTACTTCAATTTATATTTCAAAGAATTTTTTTTGGTGAAATTTCTGATTTGCCATTGTATTATTCACTTTTTAAAAATGATCCAATTTCATTTTATAGTGTTTTACCGCCTTACATTAATAATTTTTTAGGATTTAATTTTCAAGCAGCATCAAAGATTGTTGCTTTAAATGTTGTTGGATATGATAATCTTATTTCTGTTGGTTATTTTAATACTATTTTCTTGGGAGAAGCATATGCTGTATTTGGAAGTTTTGGAGCATTTTATGCTCAAATTTTAATTATTTTAAATTTTATTTTTCTAGGTTTATTAATTAATAAAACTCCTAAAAATATTTTTACTATCATTCTTATTTCTTACATCATTTTTAAATACACAAAGGGTATTTTTGCTGGAGTTGGACCTTTTATTTTTTCTACAAATCAAATATTTATGCTAATACTGGCTTTTTATTTAATAGTTAAGAAAAATTTACCTAAAATGAGTACATGATTAGTAAAAATGAAAATGCTCAAATATGTGTAATTGGTGCTGGAGGATGGGGCAAAAATCATATTAATACCCTTAATAGATTAGGTCACTTATATGGCATAGTTGACAAAGATAAAAGTGCTCTGAAACTTTTTAATAATCTTAATGAGAACATAAAGTTTCATACTTCAGTTGAAGATGCAATTTCACATGGCTATGATGGCTATGTTATCGCAACTCCTGCTGAAACGCATTTTGAATTAGCAAGTATTTTATTACAAGAAAGTCAAAACATTCTAATTGAAAAACCTGTCTGTTTAAACTATAAAGATTCCCAAACTTTGCTTGACCAAGCACAGAAAAATAATTGTTTTTTAATGGGAGGGCACCTCCTTTTATTTCATCCTGCATATTTAAAAATTAAAGAACTAATAGAAGCTGATAGAATTGGTGAAGTAAAATACATTTATAGTAATCGACTTAATTTTGGTAAAGTTAGAAATCATGAAAACGCTTTGTGGAGCTTAGCACCCCATGATATTTCCTTGTTATTATTTTTTAATAATTATCCAATAACTAATGTATTATTTAATAGTTCTGAAATTTTGAATAGGAAGATAGCAGATTCAACTGTTGTATCGCTTAATTTTAGCAATGATGTTGATGCCCATATATTTATAAGTTGGTTACACCCTTTTAAAGAACATAGATTTGTTATTATAGGTAAAAAGGGAATGATTGTTTACGAAGATTCAAATAATCTGAAAAAAATTGATCTTTATAATAATTATGTATCTTTCGAAAACAATGATACTTTTAATGCAAATATGATTGAAGGAGAAAAAGAGATAATTAATTTTGAAAGTTGTTCCCCTCTAGATAATGAATTGAATTATTTTGTTGAATCAATTCAAAGTAATAGCAAAAATTATATAAACTATAAATTATCAATGGAAGTTGTTGATATTTTAGAAAGGGTTAGCAAAAAATAAATGAATAACTTTTATGTTCATCCAACAGCAATTATTGACGAGGATGTAAAAATAGGATTAGAAACAAAAATTTGGCATTTTTCCCACATTCAAAGTAATGCAAATATTGGAAAAGGATGTTCTGTAGGGCAAAATGTAAATGTAGGCAATAATGTTAAAATTGGTAACTTTGTAAAAATTCAAAATAATGTCTCCGTCTATGAAGGGGTTACATTAGAAGACTATGTTTTTTGTGGACCATCATGTGTATTTACTAATATTATGCTTCCTAGATCAGAATTTCCTCAAAGAGGGAGTAAGTTCTATTCCAAGACATTAGTAAAAAAATCAGCATCTATTGGTGCAAATGCAACAATAGTATGTGGAAATACAATAGGAAAATATTCATTAGTCGGAGCAGGAGCTGTTGTTACAAAAGATGTTCCAGATTTTGCTTTAGTTTTGGGTAATCCTGCAAAAATTATAGGATGGGTTGATCATAGAGGTGAAATGCTATCTTTTACTAAAGAAGATGTAAGTGATTGTGGAAATTTTATCAAAGAAAATGGCGTAGTTTCTCCAAAATAAAATGAAGGTTGCATTAATTAACAGTGGAATATCCAATATTAAATCAGTTCATAATATGATTAAACTTGTTGGTTATGAATCAATATTTTTAAATAACGAAAATGATTATGATGAAAATATTAGCCATTTAATAATACCTGGCATAGGCTCTTTTGATTCTGGAATTGAAAATTTGAAAATAAAAGGTTTTGATCAAATAGTACATAATCATATTAGTAAAGAAAAACCTTTATTAGGTATCTGCTTGGGCATGCAATTATTAACGGAAGGAAGTGAAGAAGGCCATCTCCCTGGATTAAGTATCGTAAGTAATAGTTGTAAAAAATTCCAACCATCTAAAGTTTTTAAAGTCCCTCATATGGGATGGAATTATGTAGAGCCTTGCAATAGTAGTAAGTTGTTAGCTAATATTTTTAAACCAAAATTTTATTTTGTTCATTCATACTTTCTTTCTGCAGAAGTTAAATATGCCTCATCTTTATGTGATTATTCTATAAATTTTTGTTCTTCATTTGAAAAAAATAACACTTTTGGTGTGCAGTTTCATCCTGAAAAAAGTCATAAATATGGCTTTCAGTTATTAAAAAATTTTACCGATATTAAGTGAATGCTTTTTAGAATTATTCCAACTTTATTATCTGATGATGGCGACTTAGTTAAATCAAAAAAATTTAAGAATAATACGTATGTTGGCGATCCAGTTAATGCAGTAAAAATTTTCAACGAAAAAGAAGTTGATGAATTAATTTTTTTAGACATTCAAGCTTCTCGAGCAAATCATGAACCTAACTTTGAATTAATTGAAGAGATTGCAAGTGAGTGTTTCATGCCATTAAGCTATGGCGGAGGTATTAATACAATGCAGCATATTGATAAAATACTATCATTGGGAGTTGAAAAAATTATATTAAATAATTTAATTAATAAAGATGTTGATATTATAAAAAATGCTTCTAAAATTTTTGGTTCACAATTTTTAGTAGCTTCAGTTGATATAAAAAAAGATTTTCTTGGTAATTATGGAGTATATAATTATTTAAGCAAAAGTTATTTAAGTAAAGATGTGCCAGGTTATATTAAATTTGTATCATCACTTGGATTTGGAGAAATTTATTTGAATAATGTTGATAAGGATGGTATGATGAATGGGATTGATTTGAATATAGTTAGTGCGGTAGTGGAAAATACTGACTTGCCCTTAATAGCATGTGGGGGACTCAGAGACATTGATGATATTAAAAGCTTAAAAGAGTTGGGATGCTCAGGAGTATCTGCAGGTAGCTATTTTATTTTTCAAGGTATTCATAGAGCAGTTTTAATATCATACCCCAATAAAGATTTAATTGAAAAATTATTAGAAGAAAATGATTAATAATACAAGAGAATATCAAATTTGTTCTAAGACTGTAATGGACACATCAGACCCTTACATAAGCTTTGACAATGATGGTATTTCAAATCATTATTATTATGCAAAAAAAGAATTGGATTATTTCAAAAGCATAAATCAAAAAAAAACTTTAGATAATCTAGTTAATGAAATAAGTAGTACGAAAGGATACGATTGTATCATTGGGTTAAGTGGTGGAATTGATAGTTCGTATTTATTGTACTATCTGATAAAAAACTATCAGATTAACCCTTTAGTTGTTCACATAGATGCTGGATGGAATACAGAAATCTCACAATGGAATGTAGAAAATTTAGTTAAAAAACTTAATGTTGATTTATATACACATGTAATTAATTGGAAGGAAATGAGGGACCTACAACTTTCATTTTTAAAATCTAATACAGCTAATCAAGATATACCTCAGGATCATTGCTATACAGCAAAATTAATGGATGTAATGATTGAAAAAAATATTAAGCATATTCTTACTGGTGGAAATTTAGTTTCTGAATCAATCCTACCTCAAAGTTATGGATATAACGCAATGGATAAAAGATTTCTTGAGTCGGTTCATAAAAAATTTGGAAAATTGAAATTAAAAGAATATCCGAGAATATCTTTTTTCAAATACTATTTTTTAATACCATTCATTTATAGAATTAAGAAACATAGACCATTAGATTTAATTGATTACAATCCAGAAGAAGCAAAGAAGGTTTTAATGAGTGAGCTTGATTTTAAAGATTATGGTAAAAAACATAATGAATCAAATTTTACAAAATTTTTCCAAAACTATTATTTATTTGAGAAATTTGGGATGGATAAAAGAAAAGCACACTTATCAAGTCTTATAGTTTCAGAAAAAATTTCAAGAGATGAAGCACTTGATATCCTAAAAGAAAAACCATACAAGGATTCTACTATTGAAAATGAAAAAGATTATATTTCAAAAAAATTAAGGATTTCAAAAAATGAACTAAATGATTTTATAAATATGCCTAATAAAACATTTGAAGATTATACTAATAATCACCATTTGTATTTGTATAAAAACAAAATTAAAAATTTATTTTTTAAATAATTTCTTTATAAGCATTTAATAATTTGATTTCTTCTTTATCCCAACCATTATGTTTTTTTGAAAATGAATGTGCAGATAGGCCAAGATTATTTATAGCTGAATCATCCATTTTAAATATTGAAAATAAGGATTTTCTTATCTCATCTGAGTTCAAAGGGTTGACATAAAATACAAAATCATTATCTGGGGAGACTTCATCCATATAGCTCTTAAAATCTGAGGCTATAACTGGAGTACCGTAAGCAAGATATTCAAAGAATTTTGTTGGACTACCATTAATATGATTCTGAGTTGGCATTAAAGTACACAAACCACATTTGCTTTCTGAGACTACTTCAATTATTTTTTGCCTTTCAACAAAACCTATATAATTAACATTATCAAGTTTACAAATTTCGTTTTCAATATATTTATTATCAAAAGTTCCGCCTATTATAAGTTCAATACCCTCTTCATTTAAAATTCTTGCAACTTTTAATATCCCTCTTTTTTCACTAATAACGCCAAAATAACAAGCTTGTTTTTTTCGTTCTTTAGGATAAAAATTGTGGTTAATAATTGGTTTATTGCCTATTACCACTTTCTTATTATAAAGGTTCAAATTTGGATTTAAATCATCAAGGACTACAATAATTAAATCAAAGAAAATTGAAAAAATTGTTTCAATTAATAAAATAATTTTACTAATAATTTTTTTAGTTATTTCTGGTAAAGATTCATTTGCAAGTATTTGTTTTGAATAATTTTCATGAACATCATATATAACTTTTTTTCTAAATAATTTCCAAAATGGAGTTGCAAACACTAACTCAGGATCATGAAAATGTATTAATTTATGTTTTCCAAAACATGTTGATGGTAAAACAAGTATCCAGCTAGTTAAAACCCTCAAAACCTTACTTTTTTTGAAAAAAAATATCTTTTTAAAATTTATTTCATTTACTTGCCCTTCAAAGTCTGGATTGATGATTTGTACATTATATTTTTTTGATAAGCTAACACATTCCTTTTCATAAATTCTCACGTCATCGTGTTTATGAACAGATGTTACATGGATAACCTTCTTTTTATTATTAATCATTAGTAATTTTTTTTTTTAAAATATAAATTAAGATATATATATAATATAAATTATCCTAAAGGAAGTAATTACAAATGAAAAATGTTCCATTCTTCAATTACCCATTATTATATCTTTCACAAAAAGATAGAATGGATGCTGCAATTAGCTCTGTTATAACCAAAGGAGCTTACATTCTTCAAGACGATTTAGTGCAGTTTGAAAATAAGCTTGCAGAATATACTAATTCAAAGTATGCCATTGGTGTGGCAAACGGTACAGACGCTATTTGGCTGGCTTTACTAGCAGCTGGCATTGGATCTGGTGACGAAGTTATTGTTCCGTCACATACATATATTGCATCTCCTGCTGCTATCAAATTTGTTGGTGCAGAACCTATACTAGCAGAATGTGGTAGTGATCATTTGCTAGATCCAAATGATATCCAAAAAAGAATTACTAATAGAACAAAAGCTATTATGCCGGTTCAGTTGAATGGAAGAACATGTAATATGGATAGCATAATAGATATTGCTGATAATAATAATTTGTTAATCATTGAAGACTCAGCACAAGGTTTAGGATCTCTATATAAAGATAAAATGGCAGGTACTTTTGGATTAGCTGGTACATATAGCTTTTATCCTGCAAAAGTTTTAGGGTGTTTTGGTGATGGTGGTGCTGTTGTTACTAATGATGAAAAAATTTATTCTAAAGTATCTGAGATGAGAGACCATGGAAGAGATAATAGTGGAGAACATGTATCTTGGGGGTTTAACTCTAGATTAGATAATCTTCAAGCAGCAATTTTACTTGAGAAATTTAAAACATTTGAAGATGACATTAAGCTAAGGAGGGAAATTGCTTCTTTGTATCATGAAAAATTAAATGATATTCAAGAGTTAACTATGCCACCTGCTCCAGGCTCTGAAAGTGACAGATTTGATACTTTTCAAAATTTTGAAATTAGATGTGAAAAAAGAGATGAATTGAAAGTATTTCTTGCAGATCATGGTATTGGAACATTAATTCAGTGGGGAGGAAAGGCGATTCATCAAATCCGCGGTCTAGAATTTGATTGCAATGATCTTCATTTTACAGAAAAATTATTTAAAAAATGCATGCTTATTCCTATGAACTCTCTAATGTCTTTAGATGACGCAAAGTATGTAGCAGAAATCATTAGAAAATTTTATACATGATAAAAGAGTTAAATAATTTAAAAAATCCAAAGATTGGAAATGATCAGCCGCAACTTCATCTCCTTAGTGACATAGAATATATCCTACTATTAAAAAAGATGATAACTATTCGCATTGCAGAAGAGATCATATCTGATAATGTTGAAAGTGGGCTTATAAAGTGTCCTTGTCATTTAGCTATAGGCCAGGAGGCTATTCCTGTAGGTGTATCACATTTTTTAAACTCAGCTGACAAGGTGTATGGTAATCATAGGTCTCATGGGCATTATCTAAGCCTGACAATGGATACATACGGTTTATTTGCAGAGATACTTGGAAAAGAAACTGGCTGTTCCAAAGGCATGGGAGGATCTATGCATATTGTGGGAGAATCTGAAGGTTTTGGAGGATCTGTCCCAATAGTCTCAGCTACTATTCCTGTTGCCGTAGGTGCTGGATTAGCTATGAAATTATCTAAGAGTGAATCAGTAGCAGTCTCCTATTTTGGAGATGGAACAAGCGAAGAGGGGGTAGTACATGAATCTCTTAATATAGCCTCATACTATAATCTTCCAGTTATTTTCGTTTGTGAAAATAATTTATTTTCTAGTCATATGCATATTTCTGAAAGACAAAAATTTGACTCGATTTCTCGATTTGCAGATGCTCATGGCATAGATTATGCAGTTATTGATGGTAATAATATCGAAACAGTACTTGATACATCTAAAAAAGCTATTGAAATTGCTAGAAGTCAAAGAAAGCCATTTTTTATTGAAGCTGTAACTTATAGATGGAAAGGTCACGTAGGTCATGATGATAATGTTGATGTAGGTCTTCAAAGACAAGAAGATCTAGAACCTTGGAAGAAAAAAGACCCTATAGATAGATTAAAGAATTCTCTTATTGCTAAGAATGCTATATCAGAAAGTGATTTTAAATCTTTTAATGCAATTATTTTAGAAAAATTAAACAAAGAATTTGATCAGGCGGTATCCGATCCTTATCCAAAACAACAACAACTATTAGAAACGGTATATTATAAATGAGTAAAACAATAACATATGGATTAGGTATACAGACTGCTTTTGAGCACGTTTTAGAAAATTATGATGACTCTTTTATTATAGGCCAAGGATTGTGGAGTCCGTGGTATGTTGGTAATACAATGGTTGATCTAGATAAAAAATTTGGGAAAGAACGAATTATAGACTGTCCAGTTTCTGAAAATTCTGTGACAGGAACTGCATTAGGTGCCGCTTTAAATGGTATGAAAGCTATTGTTGTACATCCTAGAATGGATTTTATGGTATTAGCTTCAGATCAACTTGTTAACCAGGCAGCTAAATGGCAATCTATGTTAGGTGGAGGAATTAAAATTCCACTAACTATTAGATCTATTATAAATAGGGGTGGAGAGCAGGGTGCTCAACATTCTCAAGCATTACATTCTTGGTATGCACACATACCTGGACTAAGAGTTGTAATGCCAGCTTTTGCAAATGATGCTAGAGATTTATTAATTGCAAGTATTCTATCGAACGATCCAGTGTTGTATATAGATGATAGATGGTGCGCTGACTTAGAAGAAGAAGTTACAGAGCTACAGGAGCTAGATATCAAAACAATTGGTCCAAAGATAATTAAAGAAGGTTCAGACATTACAATTGTAGGATCTGGATTTACTTCTTGCCAAGCATTAGAAGCCGGCAAAGAATTAGCTAAAGATAATATCAGTGCTGAGGTAATAGATTGCAGAGTGCTAAATCCATTTAATCCAGATTTAATTATTGATTCCGTTAAAAAAACTGGAAAATTATTAGTATTGGATGGCTCTTGGAAAAATTGTGGATTTGCAGGCGAAGTTATTGCTTCTGTATCAGAAAAATTTATTGATTTTAAGTCTGCACCGAGAAGAATGGTATTAAAAGATTCTCCAGCACCAACAAGCAAACCACTTGAGAAAGATTACTATATTGATTTAAAAGAAATAATTAATAATGCAAAAAATTTATAAAATTATAATCAAACCAATTTTTGATTTATGTATCGCTTTAGTTCTTTTATTAGTTCTTTTTTTACCAACACTTTATTTTGGAATAAGAATCTTTTTACAAGATTTCTCTAGTCCTTTCTATGTACCTGAAAGAGTAGGAAAAAATAACCGAAAATATAAAATGATTAAGTTTAGATCCATGGTATTAAATGCTGATAGTAATAAAGTTGATTCAACTTCAAATGATGATCCCAGAATTACAAAACTTGGAGCTTTAATTAGAAGATATAAAATAGATGAAATTCCTAATTTAATTAATATCATAACTCTTAAAATGAGCTTTGTTGGACCAAGGCCTAATGTTGAAAGAGAAGTAAATCTTTACTCTTCTGAAGAAATAAAAATTCTAAGGATGAGGCCTGGAATAACTGATATATCTTCTATTGTATTTGCAGACGAAGGAGATATTTTGGAAAATAGCAATGATCCAGATTTAGACTATAATCAACTTATAAGACCTTGGAAAAGTAGGTTAGCAATTTTCTATACAAAACATGCTTCATTTTCTCTAGATATTAAACTAATGTTGTTAACACTTTTTAATTTTATTAATCGAAAAAAGACTTTAATAATAATTTCACAAATTTTAAAAAAATTAAATGCTAGCGATGATTTGATAGAAATTGTATTAAGAAATAAAAAACTTGTACCAACGCCTCCACCAGGTTTATCAGATATTGTTCAAAATCGCAAAGTTAATTAATGTTAAAAACAAAAAAAAGCATTGCAATTTTAGGAGCTGGTTCTGCTGCAAAAAGATTTATTGAAACAATACAATCCTCAAGTTTGAATGATAAATTTTTTTTTAATTATATCTTTGATGATAATGAAGATATAATTGGAAAAACAATATCCGGAGTAAAAGTCATTGATTCTATAGGAAATATCAACAAATATTCAGATAAATTTGACGAAATTATAATCGCAATCCCTTCCTGCAGTTATTCAGAATTTAATAGAATTCATAATATTGCATTAAGTACCAATAAAAAAATTCTTACTATACCTTCATTAAAAGAAATTTTAAATGAACCTTCATCCATTAGCTCAGTGCGTGATATTGACATTAGTGATCTTATTGGAAGAAATGAAACGGAAATTGATTATGATATAATAAATTCAATTGTAAAAGATAAAGTAATTTTAATTACAGGGGGTGCAGGCTCTATTGGATCAGTTATTTTTGAGCTATGTGTTAATCAATCGCCAAAAAGTGTTATTTGTATTGATAATTCAGAATATAACACCTATACCTTACAGAATAAGCTTAAATCAGAAAATATCATTTATGAAACTGGAGATATTAGGGATTTAAATATGATGGATTTTTATTTTAATAAATATAATCCTGATATTGTATTTCATGCAGCGGCCTTAAAACACGTTAATTTGCAAGAGAATGATATTAGAAATTCGCTCCTCACAAATTTTTATGGCACTGAAAATTTATTGAAAGTTGCAAATCTTCACAAAACAAAGCATTTTGTTTTAATATCAACTGATAAAGCTGTAAACCCATCAAATAATATGGGTTTATCTAAAAGAATGGCTGAATTGATTGTTAATTACTATCAAAAAACATCCACTACTAAAATGTCTATTGTTAGGTTTGGAAATGTTATTGGAAGTTCAGGTAGCGTTCTAAACTACTTTAATCAACTAATTCAGAAAAAAAAACCAGTTACAATAACACACCCGAAAGTGGCAAGATTTTTTATGTCGATTGAAGAAGCATGTTTTCTTGTTCTTCAATCAGTTTTAAATACTAAGTCATGTCAAATGTATATGCTTGATATGGGCGAAGAAATACTTATTGAAGAAATAGCAAAGAA
>Ga0315320_10000933_pt1 | contig 23967 bp, 15 predicted proteins | sample M140m21515metaG_FD_203458 | JGI IMG/M metagenome (GOLD analysis project Ga0315320, IMG submission 203458) | Ammonia-oxidizing marine archaeal communities from Monterey Bay, California, United States - M1 40m 21515 | ecosystem: Environmental > Aquatic > Marine > Coastal | place: USA: California... | reverse complement strand
CACCTGATATCCCTGGGCGGATGGATACGCGCTCTCGAAGTAGGCTCTCATGCCGTGAAAAAAAAATACTCGGGTGATCGCGCACGTATTCTCTACCGTGAGGACATTGCCGATTATTATGAAGGAATGATAGGCTCTCTTGACCCAAGAATCTCAATGCGGAAGGATATTGATACAATACGGAAAATAGTTGCTGGCTTGCGGCACATTATGACTCTTGGCGAGGATGGAAAACCATCAAAAGAAGGCGTCGAAAAAATCGCTGAGTCTGCTAGTGAAATGGCAAAACAGGCAATGATACGAATCAACTAGATCACCAATATTTCAGATAGTGAAAGTTGTCGCCATACCTGCATAAGGTATAACAGGACTAGGTGTCACAGTTTGTCCTCAGAAGGCGTGGTTATTAAGTTCGATACTCCCCCTTCCTCGCTGAGGATAGAGCTTTAATTGCTAATACTGCCGCATTAATCATGGGGCTGATTTTATCACTCTACGATTGGTTTAAATCTCACCTAATACCAGCCGCCCTACTCTAGCTTCAATGTTGCAACCAACCATGCCAAACGGTAATTATGTCTAAGACTTCGCCTAAGACAAATATTATCACAAAACCCACTTCGTCATTAAATTGCCAATAAACGCCCACATAAAGATGATGAGTAATCTTAACAGATCTGAATGTATACAAGGATACTGCGAAAAAGATGACGCTCAGCTTGACTTACCTCCCCTGTTCAAGGCATACGAGTATGTATATTATGCTATGTGACTAAATTGTCACATTAGCTTTGTTACAAAAAAGACACATCTCTGCAAATTCATACCTGTAATGACTATCTGGAATTCCCTACTCACTTTATTAAGTATTCTCGGCTCACTCGGTATTTTTCTCTACGGCATGAAAATAATGTCAGAGGGAATTCAGAAAGCCGCGGGAAATGGGCTGCGCCACGCATTGGCAACCATGACCCACAACAGACTCAGCTCTGTTTTCACCGGTTTTTTCACCACTTCCCTGGTTCAGTCATCATCAGCTACTACAGTACTTGTCGTGAGCTTTGCCAATGCTGGTCTTCTCACTTTAACAGCTTCCATCGGAGTTATTATGGGTGCAAATTTAGGTACCACAATCACCGCTTGGCTTATTGCTTGGATAGGTAAATTTAGTATTGCTAAAATAGCCCTGCCAATCATCGGTATCGGTTTACCGATGTTCTTTATCGGTAAAGAAAAAATCAAAGCCTACGGAGAGAGCCTCATCGGATTTGGTCTCCTTTTTACAGGCTTGTCATATCTCAAGAAATCAGTCCCTGACCTCAAAGGAGGCGTCAAGGAGAACGAAGCTTTGCAACAAAGTATCCAAGACATCATCGAGGTGCTCAACGGATTCGGATACGGCTCGATCGTTCTTTTTCTAATCGCGGGTATCATCCTTACATTAATCGTACAATCATCATCTGCAGCAATGGCAATTACGATAACGTGCGCATGGAATGGATGGTTTGGCGCCGATCCCTATGAGGCTTTCAAGATTTCTGCCGCGGTTGTACTTGGTGAAAATATTGGCACCACCGTTACAGCGTGGCTCGCATCAATAGGCACAAATGTGAATGCAAAACGTGCTGCACGCGCACACTTCGTATTCAATGTCATAGGAACTATCTGGGCATTAGTTTTATTCATCCCGATGACAACTATGATATGGGGCCTTACCGATCTTTTTCCTCAAGAGGTCGTGGAGGTTAAAATAGCTAATGCTGGTGATGGTGTTGGCAATCTTGCGATTGTTGCCTTCGCGGTTGCTCTATTCCACACCACATTCAACCTATTAAATATCCTCCTACTACTCTGGTTTGTGCCTCAAATTGCAAACATAGTGCGATCTTGGGTGAAAAATCCAAAGGAACAAGATAGTCAGCCACACCTGCGCTACATTTCTCAAAATCTAGTCGACCTCGGAGAGCTCAACATTGCTGAGGCCGAAAACGCGATTCGTAACATGTCTCAATTAGGCGTGGATATGATCAACGGTTTCATTGATGTGCTCGAGCATCCATCAGACGATATGTCAAAGCAGGTATCAGCATTGAAGAAAATTGAAGATGAGTCTGATCTCATGTTACAGGAAATTACAGAGTATCTTGTGCGTTGCTCATCAAAGGATATTGGACCTCAGAACGCTGCGAAAATCGCAGGTATGTTGCGCATCACTCAAGAGATTGAGGAATACATTGATTGCATCTACCGCCTGGTCAAACTCAACGAACGACGCTATAAGAAAGATCGTCAGTTCCCACCAGAACAGCAAGAGACCATCAGAGAGTATGCAGGCAATACCGCAAGGTTCATCGAGTTTGCGCACAAGCACCTACTCGCTGGCGTTTCAGATAGCGCTCTATCAAAAGCAGAAGCAATGGAGAACACTTCAGATGCAATGCGCAAAAAACTCAATAGAAGTGCAATGGAACGCATGGCTGATGATGGGGACGTGAAATTAGAAATGATCAATATCAATATTAATAATCACTTTGAGGCTATCTCCAACCATGCATTAAATATTGTCCAAACAGACCGAGTGCTTGGTGAAAGCTAACAATATGGGTTTTCATAACGGCTAAGTTTTTCTCGCTCACGCGTTATCTAGTCGGCCCGTGGTAACCTTCTCCGTATCAGTGCGTCATAAGCTTTAGCTCATCTAATACGTTTGCCTCTGACTGGCTTAATCATTATTTCATTGAGATTTTCACACAATCAAGAAACAGCGCCATGACGATGTGTGGTTACTGTCTACAAGCCTGTCCGATTACTTTAAATACTTCAGCTCTCTCAGATCTATAACGATTCCCCCCCATTTCGCTTGATATCTCCGGCTGTCTATGCGATTCCCCCGCCCGTATGGCCGATCAACGTTTCCAATCCTTACCCGGATTTCGAGATTTCACTCCCCGTGACTGCGCGATTCGCAACTACCTGTTCACTACATGGCGACAAGTAGCGCATCGCTACGGCTTTACCGAATACGAGGCTCCAATCGTTGAGCCGACTGAACTTTATCTGAAAAAGACAGGTGGCGAACTAACTGGACAGCTGTTTCGTTTTGAAGATCAAGGCGGCCGAGATATCACCCTGCGCCCAGAGCTAACCGCTTCCCTTGCGCGTATTGTAGGTGCTAATCAACGTGACTTCCCCAAACCACTAAAATGGTTTCAAATCGGCCCCTGCTTTCGTTATGAGAAGCCACAAAAAGGGCGCGGGCGTGAGTTTATACAGTTCAATGCCGACATACTCGGCGAAGCATCGGCATCAGCTGATGCCGAATTAATCTCGCTGGCCATTGATACGATGCTTGCACTCGGTTTTAAAGAAGATGATTTTGTAATTCGAGCATCAGATCGCGAGAGCTGGCTTGGTTTTTGTTCTGCAAATCAGATATCAGATACAGCAGGGTTTCTGCCGCTGATTGACCGCCTCGAGAAGCTCAAGCCCGAAATACTTGACAAACAACTCGCTGAGTTCGGGGTGACACGTGAGCTGGTTGATGCATTCATAGCCAACCCAGAAAATGCCTCAGCTGCCTTTCGTGAGATTCAGGACAACTTAAATGCACGCGGCCTAGGGCAGTTCCTTGAACTTGATCTTACGATAGTTCGAGGTCTGGCTTACTACACTGGCGCTGTCTTTGAAATTTTTGATAAGAAAAAATCTATGCGTGCGGTTGCTGGCGGAGGGCGCTACGACGGTCTGCTCTCTACACTCTCAGACGGCGCTGCCGATCTTCCTGCGACAGGCTTTGCAATGGGAGATATGGTTATCCGTAACTTCATTGAAGAGACACCTAACGCCAAAATGGCAATGGAGGCGTGGATGCAACGCAATCCAGCATGTGATGTCTATATTGTGGTCGCTGATGAGTCGAAACGGTCAGATACTCTCAGAATCCTGTCCGAGCTGCGCAATGCAGGGATTCATTCAGACTTCAGCATGTCACAGCTAAATGTTGGCAAGCAGTTCAAAAAGGCCGAACAATCTGGTGCACGCTTAGCACTGGTCATTGGCTCAGAGTTTCCTGAAATGCAACTTAAGACCTTATCATTCCGCACAGAGGAAACCATTCATCCAAACACAGATCTCATCGAATCAATTAAGAAACACCTCGACTCTCCCGATGGGCCCCTAATCGCCTAGCGGATCTCTAGTTTCACCATTTACTACAACAACGAAATGCGAACGCATACCTGCAACGAAATCAATCATTCCAATATCAGCGAAACCGTAACTCTGATTGGCTGGGTCAACTCAAACCGAGATCATGGTGGAGTTGCCTTCATTGACCTACGTGATCGTGAGGGCATGACCCAATGCGTATTCCGCCCAGAAGAAAATGCCAAGGCCGCTGAATTGGCGAAAACGTTGCGCAGTGAAGACATGATCCAAGTAACAGGCCTTGTCGAGAAACGCCCTGAAATCGATGGCGTTTCGACGGTAAACCCTGACATGCAGACCGGGTCCATTGAAATTTCTGCCAGCAAGCTTACGATTATCAATAAGTCCGAAGTCCTTCCCTTTCAGCTAGATAAAGAACTTTCCAACGAGGACTTACGAATGAAATATCGTTACTTAGACATCCGCCGTGAGCGGATGACTAAGAATTTGCGCCAGCGTCACCGCATCACTCAATCCACACGTAACTTCCTCGACGAAGAAGGCTTTTGTGAAATCGAGACGCCCATTCTGTCAAAATCGACACCTGAAGGCGCTCGTGATTTTCTTGTGCCCTCGCGTATGCAACCAGGTAAATTCTACGCACTACCTCAAGCTCCTCAGCAATACAAACAGCTGCTCATGTGTGGTGGTATGGAAAAGTATTTCCAAATTGCGCGCTGTTTCCGTGATGAAGATCTTCGCGCTGATCGCCAACCTGAGTTCACACAGATTGATGTAGAGGCCTCGTTTGTCACTCCGGATGACATGCACACACTAATTGAGGGCTTGTTAAGTAAGGTTTTCAAAAAGTCTCTTGATGTTGATATCCCCGAAAAATTTGATCGTATTACTTACAACGACGCCATGAACACCTATGGCTCGGACAAACCTGATAGACGATTCGGGTATCATCTCACGGATCTCAGCGAGGAGCTGAAGGACTGTGAATTTCGCGTGTTTTCGGGAGCCATTTCTGACGGCGGCGTAGTTAAGGCAATCAATGCAAAGGGTTTTGCAAGTGCCACCCAAGGTCAGATTGAAAAACTCACTCAGACAGCCATTGAGGCAGGATCGAAGGGCTTAGCATACATCCAGGCACGCGAGGAGGATCGTTCAACTTGGCGCTCTCCATTCGTCAAACGCATGACCGATATTGAAGTGGAAGCTCTTCGCGAAAAACTCAACATTGAGCCAGGTGACCTAATACTTTTTGGTGCTGGTGATTGGGAAACAGTATGTGAAGTCTTAGGGCGTATCAGATTATGCTGCGCTGACTTACAAAATATTCTAGAGGAAAATAACGATTTGGATTTTCTCTGGGTCACCGAGTTCCCGTTACTCGGATTCGATGAAGAGGAAGGTAAGTGGAATGCTGTGCACCACCCATTTACTCGTCCTATACCTGAGGATGAGGAAAAACTCAAGTCAGGTGAATACGCTGGGCTCAGAGCGCAAGCATATGACGTGATTCTAAATGGATATGAATTAGGTGGTGGATCAATTCGGATTCATGAAGCTGAATTACAATCTGCCATGTTTACAGCCCTCGGTGTTACCGAGGAAGAAAAGCAAAGTATGTTTGGGCACATACTTGAGGCATTTAAATTTGGGGCCCCACCTCATGGAGGTATAGCTTTAGGCCTGGATCGTCTAGCCATGCTGGTTTGTGGTGAGGAATCAATACGCGAGGTTATAGCTTTCCCAAAAAATAACAAAGGAATAGACATTATGTCAGCCTCACCCGCTGAGGTGGATACACTCCAACTCCGCGAACTGCGTATCCAATCAAAGATCAAAGAAAAGCCTGATAGCTAACTATGATTCTTGAGCGTTGGAGGAATTACACTACCTGATGCTTGCAGCTTAATAGCCTCAGGATGTTTGCCGTAGTGCTTGCGTACAACCTCTGCTAATAGCCCTCGCGTCTCATCGTTCACTTCTCCTGTATCTGGGAGCCTGCCAATCAGCGCTGCGAGCAACTCATTCTGAGGGTGCTCTATTTGATTTAGCCAGCTCAAGAGTAGATTCTTGTTAACATAACTTGGAAGAGAGCCCATGATACCATGGTCATTTTGGGCGTGCACCAGAAGTCCTGATGTCGTGCCGCGATCCAGTGTCAAAACTTGGAAAAAATACAGTGTGTGATAATCTAATTGTGCATTTTTATCTTCCTTCGTGATCGCTGTTCTATTTTCAAGTGCCTGCTGAAAAATCCTGAGGTAGGCAGCGATTACTTGCCTCCCAATATCGCGTGCTAATGCTATATCAGCCTCAAAATCACCAGATTGGTATTTTTCAAGATAGAAATGAGTAGCACCTCGGTGTCTGTCTAGCGTGGGAATATAAAAATATCTCTTCCCCTCCTCCAATGCCTCTTTGATGTTTGTGGGGCTTGTGTCCGCAAGAGATTTCTCAAAGGTCTCTGCATCTTCTGGATAGAAAATTGCTGGATTAAGATCCGCCATCAAGCGCCAATATCCATTACCATCTCTCATTTCTGTCCAGCTAATATGCATATGCACTGATGGTGCATGGGGATTACAGGGATGAATGATTGTAGAAATTGCAGTCGCCGATGATAGTGCCTTATTCGGCATATCGTCATAGTGAATATGAGATACATTCACGGAGGCGCGGTTAAAAACGCTGTTACCCGCCGATGAATAACGGTTTCCTCCACCGTGTATGCCGCCGTCACGCAACCATTCAAACCTAACAAATCTTTGATTTTCACCGATACCAGAAGCAACACCCTCGAGCCCCCTAACGAACTCCGACTGCAGCTGTTGGACAAGCTGAGTGGCATCATCTGCACGACTTACTGAAGACATGCCAGCATTATAGTCTTACTCTCTATGATTAAAAAGCTCTGATACACATAGATACGATTATACTTGGAGTAATGACAACGCATTGTATAAAAACGCGCATGTTACATGATAATTGCTGCACAATAGTCCCTTATTTTGATGTTCCTGACGACAAGTTAGACCAATTTAAAGCTCTGCTCCCCGCCATGGTTGAGCAGACCAAACAAGAACCACTCTGCATGTTTTATGGTTTCACCATACACGAAAATACCGTGCATTGCCGTGAAGGATATGAAAATGCTGAGGGCGTACTAAATCACATCGAAAAAATCGGGCCGTTACTTGAACAAGCACTTTCAATTTCTGAACTCATTCGCCTCGAAATTCACGGCCCAGCAGAAGAGTTGGAAAAACTCCAAGAACCGCTAGCCGAACTAAACCCAAGCTACTATACCATTGAACTAGGTTTTAGACGATAGGTTGACTGGAAATATAAGTATTATCCACCGCTCGATCGCCATGTACGTGACGACTAACGTGGCTTTCCACAGTCATTCATGTCAGCGTTTTAAAAATCTATGCCTATAGACAAAAAAGCTCTGTAGGCATTGTGCTTACAGAGCTTTAAATTGGTTGCGGGGGTAGGATTTGAACCTACGACCTTCAGGTTATGAGCCTGACGAGCTACCTGGCTGCTCCACCCCGCGATTAAAAGTGATTGTGCCCTCGTGGACGCGGGCGGAAACTAGTGTTTGCCTAGATCTATTGCAAGATTTAATTTCCTCGTTTTTATTTCTCTGTGTCTGGGTAGCTACCAAACATCTTAACCAACGAGCAGTGCTTCTCAAGCTCAACCAAAGCATCAGCGACCGCCGGCTCCGTACAATGCCCTGCGAGGTCGACGTAGAAGATGTATTCCCAATCTCGCTGTTTAGATGGACGGGACTCGATCTTACTCATGTTGACATGCAACTTGTCAAATGCCTGTAGTGCTTTGACCAAAGATCCCGGTTGATCCCGAACAGAAAAAAGAATTGATGTTCGGTCGTTACCTGTCGCAGGGCAGGTCTTTTCACCAATGATAAGAAATCGCGTAGTGTTCGTTGCACGATCCTGAATAGACTCTTCTAACATGTCTAGCTGGTGAAGCTCAGCTGCGAGTTTGCCACCGAGAGCGGCAGCACCCTGGTCAGCATTCTCATACGCCAGCTTTGCCGCCTTGGTTGTAGAGGAAACTTCGACAAGATCGGCTTTGGGAAAATTACGTAAAATCCAATTCCGGCATTGACCGAAAACCTGGGGGTGCGAGTAGAGAGTTTTAATATTCTCTCGAGGTATGGCCGCCATTAAACCATTCTCGATACGAAGAAGGATTTGAGCACAAATCTGGAGTGGCGAATCAACGAATAAATCTAATGTGTGCGACACTGCTCCTTCGGTTGAATTCTCAATAGGCACGACACCATAATGCGCCTTACGGCGAGCAACCTGATCAAACACTTCGGCGAAATTCGGCTGCGATAGGTAGTTCACTGAATGACCAAACTTTTCGATCGCCGCCTGGTGCGTCCAAGTCCCTTCTGGCCCCAGATAGGCAATAGTTAGGTTGTCCTCAAGAGCCAGGGCGGCAGACATGATTTCGCGGTATATGGCAATGATTGATTTATCAGGAAGCCGACCACCTTGGTTCATTGCCGCTAGTCTTTGCAGTAAAGCATGCTCGCGCTCAGGCGCATAAATTTGAAGGTCTTCATCTTTCTTAATCTCGCCAACTTCATGCACCAAATCAGCGCGCTCGTTCAACAGATTGAGCAGTTTGTGATCAAGAGCATCAATTTTCTTTCGTATATCGTCGAGTGGCACGTTGAAATATAGAATTAAGTAGTTTAAAATGAGAGGATATAGTTTCCTATCCTTCGGGGTCGATAGCGGTTAGATCAGAATCCCCATCTACCGGGTCTGGCCCGCTTTGAGGAATCCCCGCTGCTGAGAGAGCGAGTTGTTTTTCAATTTGCTCAGCGTTGATATCGTTGTCATCTGAGGATTGTTCATCACCTTCCTGTGTTTCACCAGCATCATTAATCACTTCTGGTTCAGGCTCGGGTAACTTTACAGTCCGCAACTCGGCTGAGTTAGGTAGTTCTTCCACAGATTTGACACCGAAGTGTTCAAAAAACAGATCTGTTGTTTCATATAGGAGTGGACGCCCGGGAAGATCTGCACGCCCGCCAATTTTTATTAACTCTCTATCAAGAAGCTTCTGGAGCATACCATCACATGAAACACCTCGAACGGCTTCGATGGATGCTTTGGTAACAGGTTGTCGATAAGCAACGATGGCGAGTGTCTCCATGGCGGGTCCGCTAAGCCTACTTGGTTTTCTACCTGGAAAAAGTTGCCTAACGAATTCCGCATACTCGGGGCGAGTGTAAATTTTCCAACCTTTGGCACGTTCAGCGCACGCAAACGCTCGTCCGCTCTCCTCATAAGCATGGTTCAACTTGGCAATTGCCTCAGTGATGGAATCCTCGTTAACATTGGCAAAAGCGCTGAGAGATTCGTCGAGTTCCGTTTTAGAATCCGTATCGGGATCTTCGCTATCCACAGCAATGGCATCCTCGGCCTCGGCAATACGAGCGCGTATGAGACGAGCGATTTCCGAACCTGAGAGTGGATCCTCTGAGGCAATAAGTATGGCTTCAATAATGGCAGGTAGATGCATAGACGCTCGAAACACTATAAAAGCCAGACAGGAATGCAAGTCTCTGGAACATTTGATCTAGGCTTTTTGTTCAAATATAAAATCAAACGCTACTGAGAGAAGCTAGTATAACGAGTCAGTAATATTGCCCATTAATGAAAAAATAACGAAATTGCACATTTTGGTCTTGATGTGTGGCAGGTAATCATGGAGTTTCTGCCCGCGCCTGCTTCAGTAGGTGTCATTTTACTCACGGGGAGTAGCTCAGCTTGGTAGAGCGCTGCGTTTGGGACGCAGATGTCGCAGGTTCGAATCCTGTCTCCCCGACCATTTTCTTTTAGAAAATGCACCCCACTCGCTAAGCGAGTTTAAAGGATGAGAACATAGTTCGAGCGCACAGCGCGGATAACATCAAAGTTTGATGAGCGAGGCTTAATTTTGTGGCCGATGTTTCTCCAGAAGTTTTTGAGTCGCTTTGACTCCCTCGATAGGTCCCAGTTTTTCACCTTCGTATTCAATCGAGATGATTTTTTTATACTCCACATCATTAATACTTCTGATCAGGCGGAAATAACTGAGGCTTTTTTCGTCACCCTTTTCATCAAAGCTCCAGCTCTTGGCAGAAACAGATTCAGAATACGGCATCATCGCCACCGTGCCACAGTATGGATCGGATAGCTTGCCAAAATCTGGCATCAGCTTACAGGCTGGGTGGTTCATGATCCTCGCGAGAGCCGCCAGGAAGTGCCCATTGCGCGCCCATGTTGATGCACCTGGTTCGATCACAACCATCACACCCTTGCTCTTGGCGTAATCGGCAAGTGGCGTCAGAGCTTCGATTGAATTGGTGAGCGCCACCTTACGCTTACCACCATCGGGAGCCTTGAGAAACACGCGAACAAATTTGGAACCCAGTATCTCTGCATGATCAACGTATTTCTTGTGTGCATCACCACCCTTCTTGCGTTCTTCAACAGTTTTACCAGTCGCATCAACCGCCCCTGCCATCACCAAAAATATATTTGTATTGGCTGCATCCGACCGCTTTTTCAGCTCCCGGTAAAATTCAAGATTGTTCCTTTTGTCCTCTGGAAATCCACCGTCCCAGATGTCAATTTCTGTGATGCCAAATGTTTTCTTGGCAAATGCCGGGTAATCGAGCGCCTTCAAACTACCATCTTTAAATAGATTGCGCAGCGAATACATCGACAAACCAATCGCGTAGCTCTCAACTTTATTGGCCTCATCGGCATGTTTGGCCTCATCGGCAAGTGACTTAACTGGAAACATACCAGTAAAAAAAAGACATATGGCAAATAATACAGGTATGGAGCAAATCATTGTTTTCATGTGCGATGATACGTTTATATGGTCCACAATTTTTTAACAATGTCAATATGGCTGATCATCATTAAAAAATAGTTACGATGCCTACAAACTACCTTATTTTAGAGTTACGGTTAAGTTTCTAATGCGTTACTTAAGTTTGCAAAAAATCACCATGTATTTACACAAGCTTTTGTGTCCCCCATGACAAAGTCACATCAAAAGCCAGCTTTTGCATTAATAGCTACTATCTCTGTGATGGTTCTATTGGTGCTCGTAGCGCTAGCAATGCTCAGCTTAGCGACGGTCGAAACGCGTGCTAGTAATAACAGTTCAGCGCAAGCAAAGGCCCAAGCTAATGCCAGACTGGCACTGATGTTCGCCATAGGTGACCTGCAAAAACAACTAGGTCCCGATCAGCGAATCTCAACCACCGCTAACCAGATCAACAAACCGGGAACTGACGGTAAAGAAACACTCGCAGCTGTCGGTAACCGACACTGGACAGGCACCTACGAAGCATGGCTTTCGACATCCACTGACCGCCCCTCTCCCAGTTTCAAGTCATGGCTCATATCAGGAACCCCGACCCTTCTCTCCCAGCTTAGTATGGCAGCGACCGAGCTTTCAGACAGTAGTAGCGTCGAACTGGTCGGCTCAGGCACCCTGGGAACAAATACTAATGGACAGGTCAAAGTGCCAGCCTTGAATCTTTCAATTGGATCTAACACAAACGGACGAATGGCATGGTGGGTAGGAGACCAAGGAGTCAAGGCCAGCCTCAGCACACCTCCCCCATCGGTTGGCAGTTCGCTCGCTGTGATACGTAACAATCTCCAATCAGCTCCGCGCAATGCCATTGAACTAGCCTCTGATGGAACTGCCAAGCCTTTCGCAGGCGTCGCGACTGATGACCCACGAATGCCTCGCGTGACTGGCTGGCAGCAAGCGGCACACCTCACCTCCGATCCAGCTTCGCCACGTCCGCTCTTCCATGATCTCTCGGCATTTTCCACCGGTTTGTTAACCAACGTCCGTAAGGGTGGCTTTCGCAAGGATCTGTCGATGAAAATGGAGACCTACACGAGTGCCCCAGACCTATCAGATCCAACAAACATTCTCTACTCAGTGAGGAGTCACATGACGGGTAACAATGAGGTTGGAATCAATTTCATGGAATTGTGGAGCTACTACAATCTCTACAAGGAACTCAAGTATAACGGTGGGCATGCTTATACCACTGGTGGTAGAATACCATCAAACACACCATATCTACAAACCAAACAAACAAAAGCCGAGCTCAACACAGACCCATGGGACCGGCTCAAACACCCGATCACGATCAATTATCAGACAATCTATTCACTGGAAGCTGACCCACACCCTAGTGAAGCCGGGAAGTTCATTCTATGGTTGAACTTTGATCCGGTAGTGACGCTGTGGAATCCACTGGATGTAGCCGTGGACGTTCCCAGACATGCCGAAGGTAGACAATGGAACTATCTTTATTCATTTTGGATGATTCCCTATGATATCATGGTTTCTGTTAACGGCCGCCCAGAGATTCGCTGTTCCATTATGAAGTCATCAAATTGGAAAAATGATGGCAACTTCCTAAAACTGAATGCCGGAGTGGTGGAAACCATCACCATGAAACCGGGAGAAGTGGTCAAGATTTCTCAGGGTGGCGATCTCTCCAGCAACAGCAGAGGACAGAGTGTCGGTGGATGGGAGGGCTTCAATGGGAAAAAAGGTTTTAATTACGGTGGAGGAGCCCGAGTGCCTTTACTGACCGATGCCAGCTCTGCCGGTAATTCTTCTGACATTCGCGTTGTTGTATCACCCACTGACACTATCTCATACAGAATAGTTCCGAGACAAAAGGCCCAGTCGGGCAATTCCCCCAAATTTGCCCTGACACACGTCTGGTTGAACCTTGGCGGCAGGGGTGGCAGCCTGCAAAGCTTCATCTCCGTTGATAGTCGTATAGGCTATTCGCGTGTGCAAGTCGGTGAGCAAAGGAGGTATGGACAATACTGGGGACCTAATCCTCTGGATATTCGTGCCGATCAGCATCCCGAGGTGTTTCCCGTGATTGAGGGTGCGACAATGACGCGCGATCTTCCCGTGAATGCACTCATTAATGAAAAAGCACCGTTCATGCTCCATACCTACTATGCGAAGACTGAAGAAGAAAATCTGTCTGGATCAAGGAGCCTAGCCAGATTCAATCCTCGAGCTTACAGCCTCAATTATTATGATCTAACAAAACGGGAGCGGGACATGCTCCCGTTCGAAACAAAAATGATCGGGATGACAAGTTGGCTCAGCGCCCCTTTGGATGAGACGATCTCTGGTCAAGGGTACTTCGGATCGAGTTTTGGCGCGGAATCTGGATCGAACTACGTGACCACCCACAGCGTGCCGCGGCAGCCAATCGTCTCGCTCGCTGCGCTGCAGCACTCATTTGCTAACGGGTTTAACATGCCCGATAGAATCACTCCTTGCTGGGATGGCAGGAACCCTGATCATACCAATCGTATCTACCCCATGGAGCCACAAATTTCCCACGCCATCGGCGGATCGTTGGCTCCCTCGGTGATCCCACCTAACAAAACCACTTATAACGACACTGCTGCTACAGCAATCCCTAACTATCCTCACCCTCTGGCAGATCACTCCTACCTCGCTAACTGTGAGCTTTGGGACGACTACTTTCTATCCGGCATTGCACCACAGCCTAAACCTGCCTTCAGCCAGCAAAAAGACCAGAAAACGGTCGCCCGTGAGTTCTTTAAGGATGGCAAAAAACTTCCTACAGCACGCTATCTATCATCGCTTCGTGGTGCCGATGCGAGTGCTCTGGTTGATTCGTTCTTCTCTGGAATCCGCCCTACTCAGGACTCGATCAACAAGGTTGCCAGCTATCTGCGTGTCGATGGTATGTTCAATGTGAACTCAACATCCGTGGAAGCATGGAAAGCTGTATTGGGCTCGCTTAAGGATCGTCCGATTGTCGTGCGCGCTGAAAACGGAACCGAATCCATTGCCCCAGAGGACGGAGACACACCCGTAGCAAACATCGGCGCCCCTAGGAATGTCATCGTCTCAGATGAAAGCGGAATGAAGCAGGATCAGTGGTATGGTCGCCGTGTCTTAACAGATGATGAAATCGAGAGTCTGGCTCAAGGAATCGTTTATGAGGTGCGCAAACGTGGACCATTCCTCAGTCTTGCAGATTTCGTCAACCGCCGCGTTGGCAGCGACAAAGATCTTGCCCGCGCTGGAGCGATACAATGCGCTCTGGACTCCGATGATGTTAGCGTTAATAAAAAACAAAACGCGAACCGTTCCGTCGACGCTACCACGGCTGGCCGATTTGAATTTTCCGAAGCCGAAGAGGGTGCGATGCATTACGGTGCCCCTTCTCTCGTCAAGCAGGGTGATATCCTCACACCGATCGCACCCGTGCTCTCCGCACGCTCGGATAGCTTTATTATCCGCTCTTACGGGGAAGCGTTAGACGGTAATGGACAAGTGATCGCACAAGCTTGGTGTGAGGCAGTCGTCGAACGCCAAAGTGAATACCTTGATACAGCTGATAAGCCTGACGTGCCTACCGCTAGCCTGAGTGAAGCCGTCAACCGCAGCTTCGGCAGGCAGTTCAAAATCATCTCATTTCGCTGGCTTAATCCGCGTGAAGTCTAGATAATGCGCAGCGTGATCCGGTTCGTATTAATTAGCCTCTTCGTCTTTTCCTCTGCCGTCTTCGGGGCACCGATGAAAAAAGGTGAAGTTGAAGTCCGCCTGCTTGCGGAGAGGATACCCAAGAACCTTGGCAAGATCTTGCTTGCCACCAAAGAGGCTCGGTCTGATCCATTTGACCTGCCGATGAATAACCTCTCCAAACCGCAGAAACCGCCTGCTAGGCTGTTCAGTATCTGGTCGGTGGATAGAAATGCATCCATCGCGACGGTTAAACTACCTGAGGATGGAAAGTCATTTATTATTCTGCTGCTGCCGGATTCAAAACCCGGATACAAACCCGTGATCATCCCCTTCCGTGACCCTAACTTTAGAGCGGGCGACATTTATTTTTACAATAATGCTAACAAACCTGTGATGGGCGTCCTCGGCACCACAAAATTTTCACTCAACCCCAACTCAGGGAAAGTCGTGAGACCGCGGGGCTTTGGTAATGAAAGATACTACCATGCCATACTAGGCGTCAGGGAAGGCACCAAAAACAAGGTCATCAAATCGATGAAATGGCCGTCGTCAAAAATTACACGCAACTACGTTTTCTTCTACGTTGACCCCGTCAGGAAACGCATCACCTACCGCGCTGTTGATGAGTTTATCATGCCAAGGAAGGATGCAGGTGACGGGAGCTGATTGGTGAAAGGACATGGAGGAATCGCCGCACTCCGAAAGACAATAGCGAGCCCGATCTGTGGCGCAACCAACTCCACATCGGGAAATTGGCAACAGGCCCTGGTATGCCTGCAAAACAAAAAACCCACTCCCTGTGAAGGAAGTGAGTCATGTTTGTTGAATTATTTCGTTACCGAAATTACTTACGGCGACGAAGGATTAGAGCAAGTCCACCGAGACCCAGAAGGGCGGCTGAGGATGGCTCAGGGATAGCTGCCCCTACTTCGAGAATCTCAATGGCTGACACGAATGCACCAGTAGAGTTACCACCAGTGAAACCGTAAGCCGTAGTAGCTGCGCTTGTACCGTTATGTGATGCTAGATAGTGACCGTCCCAATTGGAACCATTCTCCTGACCGCCGTGTTGTGTGTCGAATGGCGAATCACCAGAGATTCCTGAGAGACCAGCTGTGTTACCAGCTCCACCAATGTTGAAAGCCGCCAGAACTAGTGAGTTGGCTGAAGTAGTTAGGTCGATCGATCTGGTATTACTTCCAGAGAACCCCGAGTTACCAACACCTGCCGCCGTACCTGAGAGCATGAATGCATACACGTTACCACGAGAGGTGTTATTGGCGGATAGAGTCTGCACACCAGCAGTAGGGTTATCCATATACCATATGCTTCCGAAGAGTGTATCTGTGGCAGATGCGACGGGATTACGATCAACAGCTTCGATCAAGGACACACCATTGTAGGTGACATCATTTGATTGACCTGATGTGTTGTTGAAGCCGTGCTCACCAGTGACGAAAACGACTAATTTGTCAGCGCCTGTGCCGTCGATGGAAGTAGTAGTAGTATTGTTGCCATTGGCATTTACTACTTGTGTAATAGCGATCGCCGCATTTGTTGATAACGTGCCCAGAGCAAGCAAGGCCGCCGTTGTTAATGTTTTTTTCATTGTGTATTTTTATTTGGGGTTATTGTGCAACAGATAAGAGGCTCAAAATGAACTTGTGTGATGCCTACATCTAATACAGACAGCTCGTTTTGAAAGATGACCTAATAACGTTGCGAAATGAGCCTATTTCATTTTTTATATATTTTGAAATATATAGGTGCTTGTAACTAGCTCTACAATAAGGCAGATTGGTGCTGTTATGAGTTACTTGCGGCTATTATCATCCTCTGAGCAGGTTGCAGACCATTTGCGCAATAGTATCATACACAGGAAATGGACAGGCATGATGCCGGGCGGTCACAAGCTTGCAAAAGAACTAGGTGTAGGAGTCAATACGATAGAAACTGCTTTGAAGCAGCTTGAAAGCGAAGGTTCGCTCATTAATCAGGGTCCCAGGCGTGGCAGGAGTATCAACCCAGATCTTGCCGTTCCTAATACCGCAGGGATGCGCGTGAGTTTACTGTTGAGTGAAGCTACAGATCGTAATAACCCCTGCATTCTAGAACTTATACATGCACTGGAGCAAAAACGTCACACACCGACAATCACCTCGAAAGCACTGAGTGAACTCGGCGATAAGGTGGAACGAATTGAACATTTAGTCGGAGAAACACAAGCTGATGCATGGGTAGTTTGTTCAGCAGACAAGAATGTGCTGACCTGGTTCTCGGAACAAGAAGCACCATGCTTTGCACTAGCAGGACGTAATAATCGAATTCCAATTCCAAGCATTAGTCCAGACAAGATAAAACCCCTTCGTTACCTACTACGGAAACTGGTAGATCTCGGTCATGAACGTATCGTAAACATCTGCCGTCCCATGCGTAGGTTTCCCAGACCTGGGCTATTTGAGCGCGAATTCCTAACGGAATTAGACAAAATGGGCATCAATACAGGCCCCTACAATCTTCCCAATTGGGAGGAAGACACTCATAGCTTCCATGAGTGCCTCGAATCGCTGTTTCGTTTTACACCTCCAACAGCACTTATTACGGATGAATCTGTATTCATCCCCGCAATACTACAATTTGCAATTCGATCAGGCTTAAGAATCCCTGAGGATTTCTCATTGATCTGCACTGATCCCGACCCGTCATTCGCGTGGTGCAAGCCATCGGTCGCACACATCAGCTGGGACAGCCGCCCCATCACCCGTCGGATCGTGCAGTGGGTTGATGCTGTTGCAGAAGGTAGAAAAGATTTACACAAAGGTTTCTCGAAAGCAGAATTTGTTGAAGGAGGCACAATTGGGCCAGCTTCAACTTCTGGGAACTAGCTTCAAAATGCCAGTAATAGAGAGCTAGCGTCTAATGCAGTTGTCAAACGATCTTGAAATTCATCACGGATCTAAATCAAGCGGATCAAACTCAGGTATCGGAGCTTCCTCGGGTTTGTGAATCTTGAGTAGAACTTTACCAGCGCGCGCCTGAAGTGCTTTCCAGCCATAATAATCATCTTCTTTTTTCATATGGGCAGTCGGGCCACCGCGGAGATGGGTCACCTCCATGTATTCGATGACATCACGGATGGCCTTGGCGGCGATCTTAGAATCCTTGGCGGAAAGCTTTTCCATACCCTCGGCATTGGCAACGAGACTTTCGGCGGCTTGCTTGACTCCTTTTTCCAAGCAATACATCAGCGCCCGCAGTGCGCGTGCTTCGTGCACATTAGCAAGGAACGCGATGAGACGAAGGTCGAGGTGGAGCTTGAGCATTGGCTCGGCAAAATCGAGTCGTTGCTCGTTGGTGATGTCGCCAAAACCTTTCGGCCCGAGCACCATGCGTCGCACGGATTGACCAGCGACGACACGCGCCGTCTGTTTATCCAATTTTGCAAGCTTGAGCATCAGGTCATCGGCGGCGCGACCTCGTGAGTACGAAAGGGCAAAAATAATTGATTCCAGTTCAGCCACGCTGTCGGTGCCCGCGGCTTTTTCCAGGGCGGCAATGCTTTCGGTATCGCCAATCTGTGAGAGCAGGTAATACAGGGAAGGACGTACGATATCAGAGGCTCCTGAAAGCATACCAACGACTCCTTTGCGCACGCGGGTCATGTGAGCGGCATCATCACGGCGGGAAAGTAGCGCCGGCTCACAACCGCGCAGGTCTTCATGGGTGGTCGATTGCTTGAGGTGGGCAAGAATTTCAGGAAGCACCTTGTCACCACCGAGGGTGAAATACGTTTTCACGGCGGCTTGGCGGATCAGTGGCTCCTCGTGTTTCATAGCACCTTTAGCGATCGGCAGACCGGTTGCTGAGTTTGCCTTGGCAAACACCTCGAGAATTCCTGCGGCATACTCAGGGTTGGAGGTTTGTGAAAACAGAGCGGCAAGCGGCTCATCACCACCGGTGCCGACAATCTCCACGGCAATCTTCTGGCTGTGCTCGCGCAGTCGCCAGTAGCCATGTCCGAGATAAGGCACCAGATCTTCCAGAGCATCTTCACCGAGTGTTTCATTGAGGGAGGTCATCGCTGCCATCATACGGAAATAGTTTTTCCGTGACGGGTCTTTGAGTTCAGCACGGCACAGCTTCATCTTAGCACCTGTGCCGTCGAGCGCATCCAGCTTGGCTTGGAACATTTTCTGCACATCGGGGGCGATACTCGGTAGAGGTGCCGATTTTTTCGTCGCCTTGATCATGTCGTAGAACTTCACCATGTCGATGTAGGTCTTCTTATCACCCACCAGCTTCATCACCGTTTGGAGAGGGTTGTCCGTAAGAGCCACGCCGAGCGGCTCAACAAAATCGTGAAACGCACCCGGTTGTTTCGTCACGGCATCAGGATCGATCAGGTTGCGCTTGAAGCCGACGTGGGGTCGGATGTGACGCGGGATCGCAGCCTTTTTAAGAAGTCTATGAGCGGTGCTGTAAATGCCTTCGCGGTAACCGAACTTTCCTAATAACGCCTGTGACGGCTCACAGCGGTTGGCGAACATCTGATCGACGATTTGCTCTTCCTCAGCAGCGAAGGTCAATGGTCCGGCCATCTTGACGATGGTGTCCTTGCCCCAAGACTTTAGGCGGGAGCCTGTAAAGGACTTGAACGCGGGATCGAGGGTAATGAGATCCTCGAGGGCCTGCCGCACGAGCGCTTCTTCGAAGTCGGACTCGAACGGAGTATTCGCGAGAGGGTTATCCTTACCGAAGAGAGCATACTGGGTTACATTGCGCACGCCGTTAGGGGAAAGTGCATCAGGTTCCTGCACGGTTGCGTTCAACATCGCCAGCTGGGTGTCCGCAGCATCGGTCGCCTTTGAAATGACTTTCACCGCGGTGATTTTTACGAAGTCCATCGGGTCGCTGAGCAGCGGGCTGAGTTTGGACAAGTTCTGTAGCACCACGTCGCTGCCGCAGGCGCCAAGGGTGCGCAGGGCTCCGTCGCGGAAGCGTGGTTCCTTGCTCGTCAGCAAAGCGACGACGCCGGGCACGATTTCCTTTTCCCCAGCTTTGTAGCGCTTGGCTAGCTCCCGGGCAAAGATCCCACGCACCTTGGGTTTGAAGATATCGAGTAGATCGATGAGTTCCTTGGTGCTGCGCTCTTGCCATGGCTTACCATCGATTTCCTTGAGCCATGGATCGTTGAACTGGGCGCGTGCGCTGGTAAGTAGCTGCTTCATTTCCCGCTCAGTCGGATAGAGATCCTCATCGGGGTCCTTACCAGTGATCAGGGTTTGCTTGAGATAAACCGCTTGGTGCAGGACCTCGGTAGCGGTGGGGTCACGCAAAGTCCCATATTTCCAAGTCGGCGAGTGATAGACAAAACTTCCGTCAAACATCCTGCAAAGGGTACGGCGCCAGCGGAAGTTGCGTTCGTTATAAATGCGCACTTTCGGCCCGCAGAGGCTGGCAGCCCAGGACGACCAGTTACCGTGGTAGTCGTGGCCGTGACCGCCGCGGCGGGTAAAGGCGCAGTGGCTCGACATCATGCCGAAGTACTTGGCGCCATGTTTGTCGCCGAGAAGTTTCATCGAAAAGGCAATGCCGGTGTTCTTGCCGTTGCTATCATCGGTGGCGGCGGCGCCAAAGTCACCATAAGGAATGGCTCCTTGATCGACGTAGGAGCCGAAGAACTTGTGGGCGCGTTTGACCGCCTGATCGATCTCGGGGTGCTTAATGCCGAGTTTTTGTGCCAAGGTGATGAGGAAGAAGCAGCGATTACCAGCAGCATTGAGCGCACCGTATCCGGGATTCATGCGGTGGAACTCACCGCCGTTAAAAGACGGAAAGGCAAAGGTGTGGCCCCAGCTTCCACCACCACTTTGACCCATGGCAGCGTTAATGGCGTATTTTTTCAAGGCGGGGAGAACAAACTCATCACCGGTTGCCTCGTAGTAGAGGGCACAATTCAAACCGGTGTATCCATGGTGCCAGCTTTGCATGCCCTTGTAACCCTTGTAACCAGGTTCGAACATCGCACCAGCAGGAACCGTGGGCGGGTGCCATTGTCTGGCGTGTTTACCTCGCACCCAGTCGTGTACGATTTTCCGGTGCTCAGGTTTTCCTGACGCAACCAGCGCAATCGCTTGTAACATTCCACCGCGACCGCTGCGTGGTTTTCGGGGATCAACGATAAATCTTTTCTCTAACACCTTCCACGCGTCTTCGAGAATCTGCACGGTCTTCGGGCAATCGTAAGGGGCGGTGTCGCTGTAGTCGGGAAAAGTGCGCAGGGTCAGGGTGATTTCAAGGTTACTGGGGATGACGGGAAACTCACCGAAGCCTTGAGCTTCTCTGGTGCGAGCTTCTTCCTCTTTCCACTCGTAGAGCGAATTATCATCACGTGCTTTATCAAATAGTTTATCGATATCTACGCCAGCAATGTTCTTTTTACCGAAGCGTTTGACATAGTTTTTATCGCGCCAAACCAGGAAACTGATCTTGCCTCCATTCTTCTCGCGTTCTGCTTCAATGACCCCGTTACCAATCAGCACACCGAGGTGACCACCGGCTTGAAACTTCTTCCCGTTCATACCGATGAGGACATCACCGGGCTGAAATTTCCCATCAGCGGGTGAGTCTTTGACGGTGGTCAACACCTGAAACTGATCGCCTGTAAATCTGCCAGACCACATGCCGACGATTCCAGTTGGCCCCAGGGTCCACGGCTTGCCCGATGTCTCCGGTGGAATCTCCCCCTTGGTCAGATCGATCAGTCTCTTCGGGCGTTCGTTCTGTCCGCCATCAGGTGCGCCTTCGCTAGCGATCGCCTGCATCTGTTCGGGTGTCAGCGTGCGTTCGTCGGCAATCGTGGTGCCGCTCATCGCAGCGACTATCAATAGAGCGACTAAAGTTTTGGAAAAAGAATAGTTCATGACGTGAGTGGTTCTGCTTGTGAGTTGAGTTGGCTTTTTGAGCGAGTTGGCTTTTCCGCAATGAGTAGAATTGAGAATCCGGTGCTGCGGGCTAGTTTTTCGAGTTCTTGCTTGGAATGTTCAGGTATCTGCGATCGCACGTCCCAAACGATATGGGCTGTTTGAGCGACTTTGGCACGCGCGTTTTTACGTATCTCCAACTCTTTAAGGAAGCTTTCTAACACCTGCCGTGAGCGATCTTCGGAATCGATCACGAAAGAGCTTCGACCATACCAAACCGACTCAAAAACAAATTCATTCTCAATTTGACTGGTCACCGTGATTAGGTGTTCATCTTGACCGATCAATGGGAACTTTGGCATTGTTGCCGGAAGTTTGTTTGCGCATGAAGCATCATCTGTTAGGAGAACAAACGAGTCGCCACGTTTCACTAATCGGGCGAGCTCCTTTTCAAGCGATCCTTCACCATGTTTCACAACCGTTAGAAGTGGTGGTATCGGAGTGATTGTGTTGAACCAAGAACTAGGCAGAGGCAATGGGAATGATGATTCACCATAAATATTTCCCCTGCGCAGATAATCAAACAACACGATGAGAATACCCGTGATCAACATCGCAAGTGTGACCCTGAGGTTTAGAAGATCGAGTCGATTTGCCAACACCATATCTTCCTCCATCATCACCACGGGTTGGCTTTCCTCGTTCTCAACAAAAGTTTCATCCTCCACACCTTCGATCACATCTTCACCACCGATGGATGACTCAATACTACCGTCGTCGGCCCCAGCACCTGAGCGTTGTTTCTTTTTCTTTTTCCATCCAGGTGTGTTTACACCCTGGCTTTCAAAATACTTCAGATCTGTATCGTCCATGCCAGCGCGATCGAGATAGTCCCCCGCCCCATCCTCGGCAAAACGTACTTGGGCGACTTCGTCACCACGGCTATCGAGCAGCGCCTTCTGCCGTGCTTGCACGAGTGCCTCTTGCTTGGCAATTTCCTCACTACGGTCGAGCTGAATCAGGTTGACGTAGTTATTGGAGTTGCTTCGAGCACCAAAAAAACCGACGATTGTTAGAACCAGCACAACCATACACAGCATGCGTGATGGCATCTTCCAGTAGATAAGACAGAGCACAACGGCTGCCGCCCAGCAAAGCACGCTAAGATATCCGACTGCATTAAAAATTTCAGAGTTCCAGTTCATTTTTTTGCCTTGGTGACGGCGTCGTCCCAGTTATTGAATGCGTAATTGATCAGGTTCACTCCCAGGCTCATCGCGGCATCGCGCATCTCTGGTGACACATCGGTGTATCCCGAGGATTTCCAAGCGTCATTCATGTCACCTGGGTGATAGAATGCCACCCAGCGCCCGTCATGCTTGATTCCCAACGCGCGTCGACCACCGTGATGCCAGAATGCTGGAGCACCGTCGGGGAAACGGGTAGGTGCCTGGTAGAGCATATCATCATCGGCAATATCGATGAGCGGCTTACCTGGAAATACTTGGCGGATGAAGTGGATAAAGCTGTTATGGAATCGGGCACTTCCGGCATCAGCAATCAGCATGCCTCCACCGAGACAGTACTCGCGGAGGATTTTGACATCTGCTGAGCTAACGCGCCCCATGTTATCGTTGCCTGTCAGGTAAACAAAGGGAGGGAATCCATCCTTCGGGTATTTCTTGAGCAGGGCAATCGAATGGCTCTCACCCTTACGGGCAATTTTTTTAAGCCCAGTGATTCTGGAAAACTCACGTAGAAAATTAATGTCGGCGCCTGTTTCGTTCATGCCGTCGTCCCAACCTTTGCCGCTGTGTTCCAGTCTAATGAAGCGGATTTTATAGTCATCCATACCAGCTGGCCAGCCGCCTTCGGGACCGCCGCCTTTGCCGATTTTACCTGGGTTAGCAATCGCACCGGCCACATAGGTATTTTGCGTTTGTTTCTCCATCTGCTTATCCACCTCGGTTTCATCGAGGTCAGGGATCGCGGTGATGATGTCGGAATTCGGACGCAGGGTGAGTGTCTTTTTCTTTTTCTTCTTCGGTTTGACCATCTTGACCATGGCGACTACCGGGTTGCCTTTACCTTTGGGCACCTTGTAGGGTTCGACGTCGCCGGTAAATAAACCAAGCAACCATGGGATCACGATCAGGATCATGACGTGTGTGGTGAAACTTCCATAGAGGCTACGGCGGTGGCGTGGGTCACGACCGTGCGTCCGGAGATCTTCTAACACGCGGTCGCCACGCATTGCATCACCGGTGTTGCT
>Ga0315320_10000931_pt1 | contig 23979 bp, 18 predicted proteins | sample M140m21515metaG_FD_203458 | JGI IMG/M metagenome (GOLD analysis project Ga0315320, IMG submission 203458) | Ammonia-oxidizing marine archaeal communities from Monterey Bay, California, United States - M1 40m 21515 | ecosystem: Environmental > Aquatic > Marine > Coastal | place: USA: California... | reverse complement strand
GCTCCATGGGTGGCGGTGATCAACCTTTGTGTGTGGACTGCACTCATGATTCTCTGCGCCCGAACCCGTCTAAACCGGATGGATGTCCCCTGAGGCTTTGGTCTTTTGGCTGTGCTCTGTATACTGGCCATTACGCAATGAGGGTGGGCGATGCAGGGACAAGACTTTGTGACTCAAGAAGAGGCGGTGGTGGCCCATCTTTTCTGGGCGATGGTTGCTGTAGAACGGCTCACAGTTCAAGTGGCCGGTCGGGCGGTTGCTGGCCGTATGTTGGCCCCAGATCCCGACTCTCAGGCGGTGGTTTTTGAGCCCGATCCGGGTCAAGTTATCCCCGAGCGCGCCTTGAAAAAAGGGAAGATCGTGTTGGCGAAATATGCGTCGCTGAGTGACGAATACCAGTTCAAGTCCCAATTAATAGAGGTGGGGGCTTCGAAATGGTTGATTTCGATACCCCGAGATATTCGACGGAATGACCGGCGCATGATCCTTCGTCGCAACGTCCAAACCTCTCGCAGCATTACGATGCAGGTCATTCGTCCCGATGGGTCCACGCGGATCTTGTTGGTCCATGATCTCTCACCCGCGGGTGTGGGGCTCGTGTACGATCCGCAACTCGATCGATTCGAGGAGGGACAAGTTCATCGAGGTAGCCTTCATATTCCGGGTCATGACGCGATCATCGTGCGTTTTGAGGTGGTGAATGTGCGTGCGCTGGGTGAGCATGCATCTCACCGCATTGTTGGCTGCCGATTTCAAGGCCTGGGTTTTGAGGGGTGTGCGCGGGTTGCGTCAGCCATTGAGGACTAGCCAAGCAGCCGTATGGTCACGACGCTCAGCCACAAACAGGAAAGAGCGATCGCGATGGGCCATGTAATGCGGAGAACCTGTGCCGCCGCCGTGGGTCGTTCAACCCGGTATCCCCACCACAAGGCAAACCCCGTCAGGGGTGTCAGCAACAAGGACAGAAGGCCGATTCCAATAAGCGGTCCCGCAGCCATTTTTATATCGGTGGTTTGTCGTTGAGCGAGTGTCCGAATCTGTTTTTGGGCCGATGCGAGAAGTCCATCCGATGGGTCTGGCTGCTCGCCGCGTTGCAGTCGCTGGGCGGCCTCCTCGAGTTCCTCACCGCTTAAATGCTCTCCTGAGAACAGCCATGCGACCGTACGGTCGGTGGCTTTGGGGGTATATTTACATCCCGGACAGGGTAGAAATGCGCCGGCTTTTTTTCCGCCACAGCGGTGACAGACACTGTTCATTCCTCGTGCGATCCAAACGAGAGAATGGTGCGGGGCTGTGGCTGGCTGCCTGGATCGATGGTTCCATCTTCGGTGACCGACCACAGTTGTTCGAGAGCGGTCCCTTCGCCTTCGATAAAGCGAGAACCCCACGGATCATCTTCTCCAATCCACATGACGTCGGCCCCGGATAAAAATGCGGATGCCGCCATCTGTACCCGTCGGTTGGCCATGGGGCCGTGTCGGTGAAGTGGGCGGTCGTTGGCCAAGAGCATCACGGTTTGTTCTGCATCGTGAACGGGCCTGACAGTGCCCAATGAATCATACAGACACGCCTGCCAAGCTTGAAAGCGCTCAAACGTACCCGGAGCCCGTGCAGTCATGGCGTTCATGGCCTGTTGGCCGTGTTGGGTGGATTCATCGTGAGAAACAAACCGGTTCCCCAATTCGATCAACAATTTCGTCAACCATGGGGCCCGCTCAGAGGCCGTTGCAGAGAATCGCTCTCCGCCCAAGGTTGCGGATTGCACCGAGAGAGAAAGAACGTCCCAGCTCGCCCCAAAGTATGCGGAGACCTCAATCGAAATGACAGGCTTGGGTTCTGCACCGAGCGCTGCGCCGAGTCGAGGCGCTTTGGCAGCGAGAGAGCGAAGGTCTGCGCACAAGGGCGGATCCAGTTCAAGGTCGAGCTGTACGCCGAGCCGTCTCTTTAGAGGATCGGCACACAGGGCTTTGGCCAGGCTGGTATCCGACCATGTGGCTTGCGTGGGCAAGGGATCGGCTTCGATGTCGGCTTCGGTACCCGCGGGGGTGAGTCCCCAGCGCACCAAGAGTCGCTCCAGCGCGCGGGATGAAAGGGCCGCGAACCCGAGGGCCAGCCCATCCCCGATGGCCGCTGCAGAAGTGCTCGGGCCCCGAACAGTGACCCGTCGCCCCAGGTCCACCGCCGAAAAACGGGGCAGATCCGTCAAGCCATTGATCGCCAGCCCACGTACGTACATGAATTAAATCGTAGCGTTTCGGACAGCATCTGCAACCCCATTGATGTACCATCACTCCTCAGGGAGGAACGGAGATGTCCGAGACTGGTCCAATGTGGCTGACACGCGAGGAAGACGTGGTGTCGCATTTGTACTTTGCGGCGGCTGAGATTGGCAGCGCTACAATGGAGTTTGGTTCCTTCCAGGTACCAGGATCATTGTCGTTTCCCAATCCGGAGCAAAAAACGTTCAGCTTCTTCACGCACGGAGAAGTCGACATATCAAAGAATCCCATCAGTGAAGGCGATGTGGTTCGTTTTCGCTACAGCCAGGGAGATTCGACCTACACCTTTATATCGAGTGTTCAGGACATCTCAGATCAAGCGGCTCGTCGTCGGTGGCGGATTTCTTTTCCCAATGCGGTGGAGCGAGATCAGCGACGGTTGGTGCGTCGCCATCGGGTGATGGGCCGTCAAGGGTTCCATTTTTCATCCCTGCTCGTGGGCCGCGGTCATCAGCAAATGGCGCTGTATGATGTGGCCGCCGCGGGTGTTAGTTTTGTCTTTGAAGTTCGTGAAGGGTTCAAGGTGGGTGCTGAAATCGAAGGAGAGGTACGGGTGCCGGGGTGCGAGCCCTTCCGCGTCCACCTCGAGGTTCGAAATATCCGCCCACTGCCTGGAGATGACAAGCGTAAGTTGGCCGGTTGCCGGTTTGTCAGTCTTGCGCCATCCAAACAAGAAGCCTTGGCTCAGGCCCTCGCGAAGCTGAACTGAGCATGATGGTGCTCTTCGGTCTGGTGGCCTCCGCTTCGGCAGGAGCCCTTGTGGGGGTCGACTATGTTCCCTCTGGTTTGGGGGACCAAGCATGGGTGTCTGAAGAGCAGCTCAGTGGTACTGGTGTGGCCGAGCGAGATGGGCTCTTGGTCCCACCGCTGCGTAGTTTTGGCGGTGGAGTTTGGGGTCGAAATGGTGTTCTTTTTGGGTTTTCAATGGCCCGAATAGCCACAACGACGACCACGTCCTCATCGGGAACACGCTCTGTACGGATGGCCGTCCGCCCTGCGGTCGACTACCGCCGCTGGTTCATGGAACCCAAACCCGGAAAGGCGCTTGCGTATTTCACAACAGGACTACACGGGGTTCTGCCCTTTACCCAAGAAGTTGCTGACGATCCGGGCAATGAAGAGAAAGTCGCGCTCAATGAGGCCGCCGATGCAGACCGGAATAGAATCGGTGCCTTGGGTGCCCAGGTGGGTGTGGGCGCTGAGATTCGACTCGACAATGGATTGGGCCTCGGAATGAAAACCGTTCTTGTGGCCCATCGTTCGCAGGCATCGGACAATCAAAGCCAGACCGTATCATCCCTGATTCGCCCCGAGACAAGCCTGAGCATTTCGTTCTGGTTTTAGGAGGTTTTCCCTCTTGAGGGCCGGAACCATCAGAGAGTCCCTTGCCTCGGGTGACCATCGGCGTTAATCGGCGCGCCCCGTCGATGCGGGGACCTTCTCGGTGGGGGTTCTTCCCCCGTGTCCATCAGCCCTGGGTCACTCATGGAAATCATACCGGATTGGAAGCAGGTTCTGCTCAACACAGTCCCCTTTTTAGTGGCGATTGTGGGCATGTACATGATCATTCTAAAGCCAACGCTGGCGCACCTGTTCGGACGCTCGAACGCGATCAAAGGTGGACATGCTGAGGCCGATCGGATCGAGAAAGAGATCAGCGATCGGATGAAAGAGTACGAAGCAAAACTCGCGGAAGCCCGCGAAGAAATTGCAGCCCTTCGCGCGGAAAAGCGCGCCGATGCTCAGGAACAATACGACACGATCGTGGCGGATTCACGAACTGCGGCCGAAACAAAGATTGCAGCAGCGGTTGGCGAAATCAACGTGGCTAAAGATGCTGCATCTTCTCAACTTAAGACCATGTCTGGTGAGATTGCCGAACAGGTTGCGGGCCAGGTGCTTGGCCGCTCGCTCGCGGCGGGGGCGTAACGATTATGGCGCTGTTTTTGTTGGTTTCCGAGGCGTTTGCAGGTGGAGGCGGAGATCCGCCGGACCTCAATGCGATCGCCTTTCATGCGATCAATGCCTTTTTGTTGGTTGCGCTGCTGACCTATCTCTTACGGGATAAAATTCGGGATGCTCTGGCAAACCGGGCTGTGGGCGTCAAGCGCGACATCGACGAGTCGAACCAGGCGCGAAAAGATGCCGCACAACGATTTGAAGAGTTGGAGTCTCGTCTCGATGGGTTCGAGACGGAGCTTGAACAAATGAAGACAGACGCTGTGGAGAACGCAGCCAAAGAGCACGAATCGATTCTTGCGCGGGCTGAGGAGGATGCTGCACGCATCGCAGACTCGGCCGAACGCAGCATTCGGGATGAGACAGAACGTGCCCGGCAAGCATTGCGCAGAGAGGTGGCTGAACTTTCGGTCGATCTCGCACGCGAAAAGCTGTCGGCCGAAGTGAACACAGACGATCAGAAACGCCTTGCAGGTGATTTCATCGCGACTGTCCAGAACAAGAACGGAGCGTCCAATGGGTAGTGGTTCCATCGCACGCCGCTATGCCCGAGCGTTTATCGCTTTGGGACAAGAAACCGGCAAGACCGAGACCTTCGGGGCCGATCTCAGCACGTTCGCTACTGTCTTAGACGTGGGTGAAGGTGAGCTTCGTGGTGCCTTGACCAACCCTGGACTCACGGCTGTTGAGCGAAAGGGTGTTCTAGACCAAGTGTTGGGCAAGCTCAAGCTTGATACCGACAGTGCAAATTTTCTTCGTCTTCTCGTCGATAAGAATCGCTTTGCTGCCTTTGACGGCATTCAGCGTTCCTTCAATGAGATGGCGGACGAGTTGGCTGGACGGGCCCGCGCAGTGGTAACCACTGCAACGGATCTGACAGCCGATATGAGAAAGACCATTCAAGCTGCGCTCGAGTCGAGCACAGGAAAGACGGTCGATATTGATTTTCAAGTCGATTCAAGCCTCATCGGTGGGATGGTGGCTCAGGTCGGCGATATTTCCTATGACGCAAGCGTTCGAGCTCGACTGGAAGACATTCAGTCGGCCTTGATTCGCAACCCCGGCGCAGCGGCGCAAGCCTAAGCGACCTTACGGAGAAGATATGGACATCCGTGCAGAAGAGATCAGCGAGATCCTCAAGCAGCAGATCCAAAACTACGACGCCCGCGTGCAGGTCTCTGAGACCGGTACTGTGCTTTCGGTTGGTGATGGTATCGCCCGCTTGTACGGCCTTCAAAACGCCATGGCTGGTGAACTCCTCGAGTTCCCAGGCAACATCATGGGCATGGTGCTGAACCTTGAAGAAGACAACGTTGGTGCCGCCTTGTTTGGTGACGACCGCAACATCAAGGAAGGCGATGTAGTGAAGCGCACGGGCAAGATTGTGTCCATTCCAGTAGGCCCCGCCATGATGGGCCGCGTGGTGGATGCACTTGGAAATCCCATTGACGGTAAGGGTCCAATCGAGTCGGACCAGTTCTTGCCCGTTGAAATCAAGGCGCCAGGAATCGTAAAACGAAAGTCCGTACACGAGCCCATGCAGACGGGCCTCAAGGCCATCGATGCCATGATTCCTGTTGGTCGTGGCCAGCGCGAGCTCATCATTGGTGACCGTCAGACCGGTAAAACCGCTGTGGCTGTTGATACGATTATCAACCAGCGTGTGTTCAAGGACGACCCCAAGAAGCGTATGCACTGTATCTACGTGGCCATCGGCCAGAAGCAGTCTACGGTTCGGCAGGTGGTTCGGAAGCTCGAAGAGCAAGGTGCCATGGAGTACACGACGGTGGTTAGCGCCAACGCGTCCTCCCCAGCACCACTTCAGTTCTTGGCTCCGTACACAGGCTGTACCATCGGGGAATACTTCCGCGACAACGGGATGCACGCCCTGTGTGTGTACGATGACCTGTCCAAGCAAGCGACAGCCTATCGTCAGCTCTCCCTGCTGCTTCGTCGTCCTCCAGGTCGTGAAGCCTATCCAGGTGACGTGTTCTACATTCACAGCCGGCTCCTTGAGCGTGCCGCCAAGATGTCAGATCGGGATGGCGGCGGTTCATTGACGGCTCTGCCCATCGTTGAAACCCAAGCGGGTGATGTTTCGGCCTACATTCCCACCAACGTGATTTCCATCACGGATGGACAGATCTTCCTTGAGTCTGATCTGTTCAACCAAGGTGTACGTCCTGCGGTAAACGTGGGTATTTCGGTATCTCGAGTCGGTGGTTCAGCGCAGATTCCAGCGATGAAGCAAATCGCGGGTGCTCTCCGCCTTACATTGGCGCAGTACCGCGAGCTTCAGGCCTTCGCCCAGTTCGGTTCTGACCTCGACGCCGCGACCCAGCAGCAGTTGACCCGTGGTGCGCGCATGGTCGAGATTCTCAAGCAGGGTCAATACGTTCCGCTCACCGTCGAAATGCAGATCGTCCACATCCTTGCGGGTGACTCGGGCAGCTGTGATGACGTCGCTGCCGCCAAGGTGCCGGAGTTCATCTCAGCCCTGACGAGTCACTTCGAGGCCAGTCATGGCGACTTGCTTACCGAGATTCGTGATGTTGCCACCTTCAAGAAGAACGATTTGAAGGAACGCACCATTGCGGCCATCAATGAATTCCGTTCTTCGTGGTCCTAAGCCCTTCTTAAGGAGCCCAAATGGCTTCCCTTCGTGACACTCGCCGGCGAATAACGTCGGTCAAGAACACCCGGCAGATCACCCGCGCCATGAAATTGGTTGCGGGGGCCAAGCTGCGCCGTGCCACGGATGCGGCGACTGCGGCCAAGCCCTACCAACAAACCCTGACTCGGGTTCTCGGTCGGGTTGTCGCAGGTGCTGGGGAAATCGAGCACCCGTTGCTGTCCATGCCGGACAATACCAGCGATATTCTCGTCGCTGTGATGACTTCGGATCGTGGACTCTGTGGCGGATTCAACGCTCAGTTGTTGCGCTCGGTACAGGCTGACATTGATGCCTTGATTGCCGAAGGGAAGAATGTACGCATTCTCGCCTTTGGGAAGAAGGGTGCGGGTCACTTTCGGAAGCGCGGCTACAACGTGGAAGAAGCGATCCTTGACTTGGACCCCGCTCAGTATCCGGAAGAAGCCGACAAGCTCGCCAGTAAGATGGTGAGCGAGATGGCCAACGATGGGTTTGAAAAAGCCATCGTGGCGTTCAATGACTACCGATCAGTGATGGTCCAGATTCCATCGTTTGTCCAGGTACTCCCCATGGTCCTTGACGCTGGAGAAGAAGCGACTGGCGGCGATGTTATCTACGAGCCTGATGGCAACGAGATTCTTGGACGACTGCTTCCGATGGCCCTCCGAACCCAAATCTTTCAAGCTTTCCTGGAAACCCAGGCAGGCGAACAAGCTGCGCGAATGGCTGCGATGGACAGTGCCACCCGCAATGCTTCCGACCTCATTGATGATCTGACGCTCTTGTACAACCGAGGTCGTCAGGCCGCCATTACCACCGAACTCACCGAAATCGTGTCGGGTGCGGAAGCGCTGTAGTAGCGCAGCACCCTCAGGAGTACAGATATGTCAGACTATACCGGCAAGATCGTTCAGGTCACAGGACCCGTTGTGGATGTGCAGTTTCCCCCAGGGAAGCTTCCCAACATCTACTCCGCGCTCACACTGACCAACTCGTTCATCAACGACCAAGAAGACAACCTGGTTGTCGAGGTTGCCCAGCATCTTGGTGAAAACACCGTGCGCTGTATTTCGATGGACACCACCGATGGGTTGACCCGCGGTCAATCAGCCAAGGATACCGGCAAGCCAATTGCGGTTCCTGTTGGTCCCGAAGTGCTTGGTCGCATCATGAATGTTGTGGGCGATCCGGTAGATGAGCTTGGCCCCATCGCCGCCAAGGGGACCTCCCCGATTCACCGTTCGCCCCCAGGCTTTGTCGATCAAAGTACCGAAGTCGAGATGTTCGAGACGGGCATCAAGGTCGTTGACCTTCTCGCCCCCTACTCTCGTGGTGGAAAGATTGGATTGTTCGGCGGCGCTGGCGTTGGCAAGACCGTTCTCATCATGGAGCTCATCAACAATGTTGGTCTCAAGCATGGTGGTGTATCGGTCTTCGGCGGAGTTGGAGAGCGTACCCGTGAAGGAAACGATCTGTGGTTCGAGATGATGGAAGCGGGCGTTATCAACGCCAAGCAAGAGGATGGCCACCTGGTCATGTCCGAAGATGGACTTCCGATTGTCGAAACTGAAGGAAGCCGTGTTGCCTTGGTATACGGGCAAATGAACGAGCCCCCTGGAGCCCGTGCCCGCGTTGCTCTTTCAGCGTTGACCATCGCGGAGTACTTCCGCGACCAAGAAAACCAAGACGTTCTTCTGTTCGTCGACAACATCTTCCGCTTCACCCAAGCAGGCTCAGAGGTGTCCGCCCTTCTTGGACGTATTCCAAGTGCGGTTGGGTATCAGCCAACTCTCGGAACCGAGATGGGTATGCTCCAAGAGCGCATCACCACAACACAAAATGGTTCGATTACATCTGTACAGGCCGTATACGTTCCTGCGGATGACCTGACCGACCCCGCTCCAGCCACCACATTCGCTCACCTTGATGCGACCACGGTATTGAGCCGGAAGATTGCCGAGAAGGGTATTTACCCAGCGGTCGATCCTCTTGACTCCACAAGCCGTATTCTCGAGCCCGATGTTGTGGGTGAAGAGCACTACGCCGTGGCCCGGAACGTTCAGCAGGTGCTTCAGCGCTACAAGGATCTTCAGGACATCATCGCCATTCTCGGAATGGATGAGCTTTCCGACGAAGACAAGGCCATCGTGGCCCGTGCCCGTAAGATTGAGAAGTTCCTGAGCCAGCCATTCTTCGTGGCCGAGCAGTTCACAGGGTTCCCTGGAAAGTATGTCTCCAAGGCCGATACGGTCCGTGGATTCAAGGAAATCATCGAAGGAAAGCACGACGATATGCCCGAGCAAGCATTCTACTTGGTTGGCACGATCGAAGAGGCCATGGAAAAAGCCAAGCAAATGGCTGAGAGTGCCGCATGAGCATCCACGTTGAAATCGTGACGCCTTCGGCGATCGCTCATGAGGGCGATTGTGAGATGGTTTCGGCCCCCGGTATTCTGGGTGAGTTCGGTGTTCTCGATCACCACGCTCAGACATTGGCTGTCACCCAAGCGGGTGTGGTCACCATGCAGAACGGTGATCAAGTCACCAAGTTTGTTGTGGGTCCCGGATTTGCGGAAGTGGGCGCCGGTCGAATGACATTGTTGGTGGACGAATGCGAGAGCGCAGAGGGCATCGATAAGGCATCGGCCCAGTCGGACCTCGACGCGGCTTTTGCTGAGCTGGCATCGGTCAACATCGATAGTGAAGAGGGCATTTTGGCTCAAAATAAAGCACTGATTGCCCAGGCTCGCCTCAAGGCGTGAGCCGATTTATATTGAATCAAAGAAGGGTCCCACCATCTGGTTGGGGCCTTTTTTGTTGGTTGACGTTAGCTGACGGCTCATGGACACCCCCCTTTCCATAGATGGAAGCTCTCTGACCATTAAAGATGTGGTCGATGTGGCCCGAAATGGTCGCCTGGTCACCCTGGCGCCTGCGGCCCGCGAGCGAATGCTAAAAAGCTATGCCTGGGTCCAGCAAGCCTGTCTACAAGATCAGCCGGTGTATGGCGTTAATACAGGGTTTGGTTCGCTTGCTCGGGTCAAGATCGATCCGGCCAACTCATCAAAATTATCACTCAACCTGATTCGCTCTCATGCCGCTGGTGTGGGCCCGTTGCTGCCGGTTCCAGAAGTGCGAGCGATGATGCTTCTTCGCGCGAATGCGCTGGCAAAGGGTGCCAGTGGATGTCGTCCTGTATTGGTCGACACCCTGGTGGAGATGTTGGCGGCTGAGATTACTCCGCTTGTACCGTGTCAAGGCAGCTGTGGGTCTTCGGGAGATTTGGCACCCTTGGCTCATTTGGGCCTTGTGTTGGCCGAGGGTGATCACGGGCGTGTGTGTCTTCAAGGCGAAGAGATGACGGCTTCGGAGGGCATGGCTCGTGTGGGAATCGAGCGACTTCAGATGGAGGCCAAGGACGGTCTCGCCATCACCAATGGTGCTCAACTGACCACGGCCATTGGTGCGCTCGCCATGTACGATGCGGCTCATCTGGTGGAGGCCGCAGAGCTGGCTGCGGCCATGAGTATTGAAGCGTTACGCGGTGCAAGCCGGGCATTTGTGGCCGGCGTTCATGCGCTTCGCCCCTACCCTGGCGCCATTGCGACTGCGGGCAATCTTCGGGCACTGTTGGCTGGGAGTGCGCTCATTGATTCGATGCCCGAAAAGCTTCAAGATGCATACTCTCTACGGTGTACTCCACAGGTTCTTGGTGCCTGTAGAGATGCGATTCACTATGCGCAATCTCAGGTGGCCATCGAATTAAACGCGGCCACAGATAATCCACTGATTTTGCTCGATGAGCCAGGTGAGAATAAGGCTTTTAGTGCGGGAATGTTTCATGGAGAACCGGTTGGGATTCCCATGGATGTCCTCAAGATCGCCGTCTCTGAGGTTGCAAATCTTTCTGAGCGTCGCCTGTATCGCCTCACCACAGGAAGTCTTTCACAGCGGCTTCCGCCGGCTCTCGCAACCAAAGACCGACCTGAGCTTGGGATGATGGTTCCGCAAACCACAGCGGCCGCCCTCGTGAGTGAGAACAAGGCATTGGGGTGGCCGGCATCAATGGATTCCATCCCCACCTGTGAAGATCAAGAGGATCATGTGGCGATGAGTACCACAGCGGCCCGCCGGGCAGCCCGGGTTCTCGATAATGCCCGACTTGTGATAGCCATCGAGTTGCAGGGTGCGGTCCGGGCACTCGAGTTTCGTCAAACAGAAACAGAAGACGTTGTACTGGGTGTTGGGACGGCTGTAGGTCTTTCGCGGGCTGCCGCAGTCCTCCATGGTTTGCCAGATGGGGCCACACCGTCGGAAGAAATAGAGGCGTTGAACTCCTGGATTCGCTCGGGCGGTCACTTGGGTGCTGTGGAAGGCTTGGAGGGATTGTCATGAGTATTGCCCTCGATGGTCGCGGAGTTACTGCCGCCGATCTTCACGCGATAGCACACGGCCGCGCGGTTCACCTGGATGCGGATGCCCGCATCAGAATGGAAGAGAACGTTGCCTCGATGCCCGAAGGGCCCAGTATTTTGGAAGAAAAGCGCCACTGGTTGGTGGGTGGCTTTGCAGCAGAACTGTCCGCCGATGAACTGTGCAAGACCTTCATTATTGGTCACTGTGCGGGCGTGGGAGAACTGCTGCCGAAAGCGATGGTTCGTGCGACGATGGCGGCCCGGGCGAATGTTTTGGCCACGGCCACGACAGGATGTCGGCCTGCGGCAGCAGAGATTTTGGTCGCTATGTTGAACCAGGGCGTGACCCCCGATGTGCCGAGCCAGGGCAGCGTGGGGGCGGCTGGAGATCTGGCACCTCTGGCCCACATTGCTCGGATGGCTTGTGGCTATATGCCGCGTCCGGATGGTTTGCCGGAGTACCTACCCAACCCCAAAGAAGCCTTGGCGCTGATTAACGGCATTAGCATGACCACGGCTTTGGGTGCTGTGGCGGTGACCCGGATTCAACGGGTGTTGGATTGTTCGATTGCGGCCTGCGCGATGACAATGGAGGCGATGGGAGCGGATTCAGGATGTATTGACGAACGCTTGTTGCGAGCTCGAAATCATCCCGGCGCAATCGAAATCGCCGAAAAGCTTCGCGGCTGGCTCGTAGGTAGTCATCAAGTCAGGCAAGGAAAAGGAGCCAATGCCTTCTCCATCCGGGCCGCCCCCGCGGTGATGGGTACGTTGGTCGAAGAGTTGTGCTGTACGACAACCATCTTGGAGCGTGAACTGAACGGGGCTGGCGACAATCCACTGCTCATCGATGGGGAGTGGATTGAGGGTGGTAACTTTCATGGTGCACCGGTGGCGCAGGCGCTCGATGCGCTCAAGGTGGCCCTGACCCAACTGGCAACCGTGTCAGAGCGAAGAACCTTCCGGTTGACCTATGGTCAGCTGTCAAAGGGTCTCCCGTCTTTCTTGGTTCGGGGAACCGGGCTGAACAGTGGTTTCATGCTTACCCAGTACACAGCGGCGTCTCTGGCCAGTGAGTGCAAAGGGTTGGCCCACCCAGCGGCGGTCGACAGTATTCCAACGGTACAACATCATGAAGACCATGTGAGCATGGGGCCCATTGCTGCGCGAATGCTACTGGAAATGACAGAATGTGTAGCAGATATTGTGGGTATTGAACTCCTGTGCGCGGCCCAAGCCCTCGATTTACGGATGCGTGGAATTGCGTTCGATGCGGCGGGAGATCGGATTGAAGCCGAGGCTGTCGTTCCTGCTCCTCCCATCGCTGCGGTTCACGCGAGAATCCGCAAGCGAATTGCTTATTGGGAAGATGATGGCGTGCTTCATCCTGCGTTGGTGGCGGCAGGACATATGGTTCGCCATGGAGAAATCTTGGGTCAAAACGAAAGCTGGTAGTTTTTTAATAGACGTAAAGTGTTGAAATAACGTCTTAAATTTTGAAACTGTACAGAGGTAGACATGTGCCGACTGACCGGCAGATTTTCGTCTACGGATCGGCGATGAAGTTCGGAGGGCGTTGGGTGAATCATCCTGACGCATCCTCATGAGCAACGGAGTTCATCATGCGTTCCACCATTCTTTTTTGTTTTATTTCCTATGTTCTCGGCTGCGACAACAGGATTCCAGTAGATACCCACCCCACTGAAATTTCGACCGAGGTGTCATCATCTGAACCCGAAGGAAAAGGGTCCCCATCTTCAGAAGATAACGAGTCTGAAGAGCTTCCCTCTGATGATGCGGATGATCCAGAACCCCCACCCCAAGATTCTGGTGCGTCCCGTATCGATGAAGATGGGGACGGTTGGTTTGTCGATGAAGATTGTGATGATCTCGACGACCGCATCCATCCGGGCGCTCCGGAATTTTGTGATGGGATCGATACCGACTGTGATGGTCGCATCGATCCACCCGATGCAGTAGATGCCGAAGCCTGGTTTCGGGATGCGGACCATGATGGGTATGGCACGCCCCTCGATACGGTTCTTTCATGTACTCATCCGGGTCCGTTGTGGGTCGAGAATGATGAAGACTGTGACGACATGAACCCAAGGGTTCATCCAGAAGCAGAAGAGCGGTGTGATGGGATCGATAATGACTGTGATGGTGTGATCGACCCCAGCGATAGTCTGGGTGCTGTGGAGTGGTTTTTTGATTCGGATGGGGATGGATACGGTGGACCCACGAGATTGGGTCTGGCGTGTACAGCCATCGATTCAGGGTGGGTTCAGCGGTCGGATGACTGCAACGATATGTCGGCCGAGATCCACCCGGATGCGGTGGAATATTGTGATGGAGTAGACGGTGACTGCAGTGGCGAAGAGGCCGTTGCCATCGCTACATTCTTTCCTGAAGAAGGGGCCCCCATCGATGTCACCGAAGAACTGAACGAGAGTACCCTGTACCTATCGGACATGGGTCGACTGAAGGTGTGTGAAGGCGACTGGATGGGTCGAATTTTGATTGATGCGGAGAGCACAATAGGGACCACCAGTGCCTTCACGATCGAAGGGATTGGCGAGGTTGTGATCGATGCCAATGGGTCGGGATCCGTCATCGACGTTCTGGGTGATTTGGGGTCGCTGCATATTGTAAACGTGGATCTCACGGGCGGGGAAGCCATCCGCGGTGGCGCCATTTCTGCAGAATCGGTTGAGCTTGAACTCGACGATGTGCTGTTGACACTCAACATGGCCACCGAGGTTGGGGGTGCCATTTACGTGAATGAGGGCAGCGTAGTGATGCGGAGTGTGACCCTCGCGGAAAATGTTTCGGAGGGCCTATTTTTTGGGGGTGGTGCCATCTATGTGGGAGTTGGGACCGTGAGCATGGAGGGCACTACACTGGTTTCGAATCACGCAGAAGGCATGTATTCGAGTGGCGGAGCCATTTACGTTTTTATCGGCGAAATGACCATGACGGCATCTGTGATAGAAGGCAACACTGCGGCGTTGTCGGGGGGAGGCGTACACGTGGGTCAGGGCAGCCTGAATATGGTGCGGTCTGCGCTGGCTGACAACCACGCTCAGACGGGTGGCGGAGCCTATATTGGCGGCGACGTATTCATGAGCAGCAGTGTGTTTGTGAACAACCGTTCTACAGGGGCAGGGGGCGGATTGTTTCTCAACAATTCTATTGGATGGGTCGAGCTTGACTGCCAAAGCTTGGAGACGGGAACCCACGGTTTTGTTCGCAATGAGGCCGGAAGTACGGGCAGTGCGGTGCATGTTGGAAACAGCGTGTTTAGCGTTATATCGAGCGATCAATGTGACTGGGGAACGGGAGCTACGGACAACCGTGATGAAGATCTTCGTCTCGGTCCGTATGACGGAGAGGCCGGTGCGGCTGCCAGTTTTGTTTGTGAGGGAACCGACTGCATGGGTGACATCGGGATGGAGGTGTCACCCTGAGCCCGCCCGCGATGGATTGAAGTCAATGTGCCCAAGCCGTCCGGAGTCAATGGTGATTCCGGGCGGTTTTTTATCGATTCGAGGCTATGCGGTGGGTGGGGTTGCCTCATCATTTTGGTCTGGGTTTCCCGGGACACCATCTTCGGCTGCGGCCTGTTCGAGAGCGCTGAGGTCTCCATTGTCATTCGTGGGCTCTGTGGCCAGCGGCAATCGAATCGTAAACGTGGTTCCTTGTCCGAGGGTGGAGTCAACATCGAGGGTTCCTCCGTGCTGTTTGATGACCTGTCGGGTGATGGTCAACCCCAGACCCATTCCTTTGCCCACTTCTTTTGTGGTGAAGAATGGCGTGAATATTCGGGCCATCGCTTCTCGTGGAATTCCGGGCCCATCATCGGCAATTTCGATTCGCACATTCCGTGCCTCGGGTCGAGTCCGTACCCATACATGCCCACCTTTTCCTACGGCATCCACAGCGTTTTGGGTGATGTTGGTGATGGCTTGTTGCAGTTCCTCAGGGACGCCCTTGATGATGGCCAAAGGGGCGGTGAGGTCGGGCTCTATGCTGACCTCTTTGTTGTCCTTTGGTGCAATCATTGCGAGCACATCAGAAATGGACTCATCGATACTCATATCAACAGCATCAGAGCTGTAGCCTTCCCGCGCATACCGCCGCATCAAAGCAACCAACTGCTCGACTTTCTTGATTCCCCGATCTGCTACGGGGAGCATTTTGTCGATCTTGTCCTTGGCTTTTTGAATCCGCTTCTCTTTGTCTTCGATTGAGAGATCAGAGTCGACGGATGCTTCCAGTACTTTTCGGGCGCTCTCACCAATGACAAAGTAGGCATTTTTGATGTAGGCCAGTGGGTTGTGCATTTCGTGTGCCAGGCCCGCCGATATGATCTCGAAGCTTCGGGCTTGCTCATTCATAAATGTGGATGCTTGTCGGTGTTGCTTGGCGAATAATTCTTGAATGGCCGTGCGCAATTCACGGGGATTAAAGGGCTTGTCCATCACCAGATCGGCACCGCTTTCTCTGGCGGCTTCTCGATCCGCCACCTGATTTCGGGCCGTCAGAATAATGGTAGGAACGCGGGATAGGCGTGGGTCCGCTCGCAGTGCGCGAATCAAGCCCGTCCCATCGAGTTTGGGCATGCGGGTATCGGTAATAATGACATCTGGAAGTTCTGTTTGGGCGAGAGCGAGACCGTCTTCACCATTGGCTGCGACGAAGACGGCGTGGTCTTTGCTCAAGAGCCCCCGGGTGAAACTCAATATTTCAGGATTGTCGTCGACGACCAATACCTTGGTGGCTTTGCTTTCCGACGGTGCATGATCCACTGGTGCGGCTTCTTCTTCGGCTTGAAGGGCACCAAACCGGTAGTCTTCGCCTGCCCGAATGCGTTGTGTGCGGGCATCGGCATGGACCCCCGTATTTACATCACTCTCTTTGCCTCGGGGCAGCTCAATCGTAAACGTGGTGCCGGTCTCGGGCCGCGAGGCGACATCGAAGCTGCCTCCATGAAGGAGAATGATTTCTCGGGCGAGCACCAGGCCGACCCCTTCCGGTGACCGGGGAGGGAGCCATTTGTTTGAGGTGGAACCGAGCGAGTCTAGCCAGTCTGGAGGGAGGCCGGCACCGTTATCGCGGATGACGAGTGAGAGGCCCGCGTTGTGGGGGTCCACTCGGACATCCACTCTGCCTCCGCTGCTGGTGTATCGAATGGCGGTGGCCACAAGATGAGTCACCGCACGTTCGAGCTTTTCCACATCGGAGGCGATTTCCAACGTGGAGACATCTGCGCTGAAGCCAATCTTGATGCCTTTGGATTCTGCCGCTTCTGTCGCGTGGTCAACAACGCCTTCAAGCAGTCCGATGACATTGCTGGTTTCACTTTGAAGTCGAAGAAGACCACTTTCGAGGTGACTGAGGTCGACCAGGTCATCACTTAATCGAAGCACTCTGAGCGCATTACGTCGAACGGTTTCGATGTATTCGATCTGGTTGGGTCTAAAGTCACCGACATCGCCCGAAAGCATGCTGTCGAGGGGCGAAAGCATCAAGGTCAGCGGCCCCCTGAGTCCTTCTACGATGCTGGTATAAAAACCGGTTTTGAGCCGATCCATATCCTTCAGTTCATGCAGGTTTTCTCGCTCAGTCTCTGCTTGAATCACAAGAGACGCCTGGTTTTGTTGACTTTGTGCCAGGACATCGAGTCGGGTGTGGTGAGCGTAGAGGCTTCCCACAATCGATGCTGCAAGGAAGAGATGTGCTGCCAGGTCTGGAGTGGAGAGGATGTCTGATCCGAGCCACGGTGCCAGGTAGAAGGTCAAGGTGACGCCACAGAAAGCCAGTGCCCGCTTTAGAGACCAACTGAACAGCTGAGGAATGCTGCTGTACATCAAGACCAGAGCAAGAATCGCATACAAATTATCGATGAACCCAGCGGTCATCCAGCACAAGGAGACGGCAGTGCACGTTAAAATGACGCCGAGAACGAAGGCCAGCGTATCGACACTTCGTTGGACGAGCCGCGGCAGTCCTCGGATGATGGCCAAGTACACCAAACAAAGAAGTCCGGCGGCCCCACAGATCAGCAATACAGTTTGTCCGTTGGGGCTGCTCCCAGCCTGAAGGATTCCCATGCCCGTCAATGGCATCACGAGCATCCCCGTCCACGCGGTGGTGTGTAGACCTGAGATGTTTCGGTCCAGTGTGGGATCAGGCATGGTCGGTTTCCGTAACGGGGAGAGACAAGACGAGTTGGCCGATGCCTTCTGGGCTGACCGCAGCACGAAGTGTGCATCCCGCCGCTTCCACCTCAGACTGAGATACTGCGGCGATACCCGTCAATTGGGCCTCAAACGCCTCGGGGAGTGGTCCTTTAAAATGTAGGGTGACTACGGCTGAAGAACCTGAGCGATGGCTGTCGATCCCTGTAATCGCACCAAGTTCTGTGGTTCGGCATGCGCTCAGTACACAGTGAAACAGGGCGAATGGGTCGACGGGTACGTGCGCGCCCGACCCCAAGTGTCCCCCGATGTCTGGACCACAGAGTGTACGCACCTGCTTAAGTAGACTGTCGAGTGGTTCCCCTTGGCCTGGGATGCCCGCTGACTTTTCGATTGCATGGTCGAGGGTTCGTTCCATGATTTGCGTCAGCGCATTCATCTCTTCCACGACATGGTGGGCAAGATGTTTTTTCTCTTCTGGAATTTGATCCATGAGTGGAGCCAATCGTTCCTGTTCTTGCGAGAGAATGTGCATCAACCCGGAAGCGAAGGTGGTGGCAGTGGATGTTAGGGCGACTTCTCGTACGCGGTCACGACTGCCTTCGATTTGATCGATGGCCGATGAAATCATTGTGGTTTCAATGTCCAAGTCTTCGATGGCTGTCTCCATCGCTACTTCTCGATTGAGGTACTTGCCAGCAGCGACGACGGCAGCGATGACATGCTCGTCGGGAGCATTCGTACGGACGACACGGACCACGCCCCAGTTATTGATGGCATCCATCAATGTGTCTCGATCAGAAGTCCCACCAATCAGAACAGAGCGACCGGGGTGGGCACGTGCAGCGAGGGCGCGAAGATTTTCATGGTCCGGGCCATTCAATTCTTTGGCGGATAGAACAAGCACCGCGGGTCCCCGTAAACTGTCCAACTGTGGGATCGGGTCGGTGTGTATTTGGATCTTCTGTCCCAGTGTTGTGACGAGAAGATCCGCTACTTGGTTTCTGGCTTCGGGTCCCAACCAGACTTGAAGAGGGACAGAATACTCGCTGAGGACTCGATGCAATCCGCTCATGTGCCCTCCACTCGAAGCCATAGCTGTGCGATGACCCCGCTCGGTTCATTGTCGAGCAGAGACAGTCGCCCTCCATGGGCTTCCGCCACCATTTGACACAGGGAGAGTCCGAGTCCGGTTCCAGGGGGATTAAAGCCCGAGAAAAAAGGTTGGCTGGCTTGGAGAATGACATCTTCGTTCATGCCTAAACCCCGGTCTGTCACTTCAAAGGTGATGAAGTCGTCGCCGTTTCTACGCACGTTGACCTGAATGGGGGAACCGGGAGGCGCTGCCCGCATGGCATTGCGGAGAAGACCCAGCAAGCACTGTTTGATGGCCTCGGCGGCCACAAAAATTGATTCGATGGACGGATCAATCTCTACATGTACGGGGTTGTCTTCATTTAACCCTTCATCCATCAGCAGCCGGACGGCATCGCTGATGAGTTTTCGGGGAGCATGGTGGCCTCGAACGGATGTATCTCCTGCGCCTGCCAGGCGTGATGCGTCATCAGAAAGTGTCCGCATTCGAATGCTGGCGTCGCGTACGAGTTGGGTTTCTGGGGTGGTTTCTAAGGGGTCGATCACTCCGCGGAGGTCGTCCATGATGCGGCCCAATTCCTGGACAAGTCCTGCGGACATCCAGGCCATGAATGCCAATTGCTCACCCGCGCGTGATTTGGCTACGGTCCCTTTCAGGGTATTCAGGGTTTTATTTTGTTCACTAAAGCGGTCGGCCAGACATTCGGCCACCGTACGCATCGTGGCCCTTCGCTCACAGACTGCGAGTCCTTCAGCAACCAGCCGCCGGATGGCTGTCGGATCCCACGGTTTCAAAATGAACTGGTCGACTTTGCCTTGATTGATTGCCGCCACGATTGGATCGACATCGGAGTACGCGGTCAGCACCATTCGGTACAGATCCGGGTGGCTGTCCGACAGGGCTGACAACAATTCTACGCCTGTCATTTCTGGCATTCGCTGGTCGGTGATCACGAGATCGATTGGGGTGTCCGAAGAGAGAATTTCGAGGGCTTCTTTTCCACTTTGAGCGGTGTAAACTTCCCAGTCATCGTCGAGCAGGGCTTCGAGTACGGCCAATACTTCAAACTCATCGTCAACTAAAAGCACACGAGTACACGCCGGCGCGGATAGGCCGAGTTCGGACAACAGGTCTGTAATAGGTCGGGGATCCACGGGGCGTTTTCGTACGTTTAGAGTAGCGCACCGAGCCCTTGAGCGCGCGGAAGAGGTGCCTTTTTTGTCTCACAGGGGTTAGGGTCCGCGCACTTTTGCGGAGGCCACATGCCCGAGCCCTTGTTTTTCTGCGTTCTCCCAGGCGAGCAATCGTCGCTAGCTGGAGTGGTCCAAGAGGCGGGCGGTGTCCCGGTTTTGGATTTCACTTGCAGTGCAACCACCTCTGTTCCCGATGGAGCGTGGGTTCGTGTCCGAACACGTCGAAGTGTTCCGGGTACGGGTCCCGTTATCCTCGCCGGTAGTCACAAGGCGCCGGTGCGAAACCGGGAAACCTGGCTGGAAGTCACAGAACCGATGCCGGCTCCCCAGGGGTTTGCTGGGGTTGTTCTTCGGGGCAATGAGGTCGGTGGATCCAGTGGATCCGCTCCAGGTCTTGAGATGCTGTCCCAGATGGGTCAGGATCAAAAAGTTATCCTGGATGCAGGTTTAGACCCCTCGTCTGCAGCTTCTGCTCTCGCAGCAGGTGCGGTCGGTGTGGTCCTTTCGGACGTGTTGTTGGCCTTAGATGAGCTGAACTTAAACGCCGCGTTGAAAGAGAGAATTGCTCGCCTTGATCCTGGCTCATTTCATGTGGTCAACGGTTTTCAAATCGTGGCCTCTCCACTCTCACCGGTTTTACGGCGCCTGCTGGATGGCGATAGCTTTTGGGCGCTTGCAGAGGGGTGGTTTTCTTCTTCGGATACCAGTCAATTTGCATGGCCAGCCGGCCCAGGATTGCGCCACGCGATCCCTCTTGCCCGTCGGCATGGGAGTCTCCGGTCCCTGATCGGTGCCTACATGTCCGCTGCCCAGGCCCCTGCGAAGCCTGCAGTTCAGCGCCCGGTATCCAGCCCAGCGGGTACGACAGAGTTGGTCAGTAACGATCCCATCGCCATCATTGGTTTGGGCTGTCGTTTACCTGGAGCCCTCAGCGTGGATACGTTTTGGGACAACTTGATGAATGGTCGCAGTGCGATCACGGAAGTCCCCAGGGAACGGTGGGACTCGAACCTGTTTTGGGACGATGACAAGTCGGTACCGGACAAGACCTATGCCAAAATTGGTGGTTTTCTACAGGACTTCAAGTTCAATTCTAGACAGTTTCGAATTCCTCCGAATGTGGCCAAACAGGTCGCGATTGTGCAGCAGATCACCCTAGAAAGTGTGGGAGAGGCACTCGACGACGCAGGGTATGGCAAAGATCGAGACTACGATCGGACCCGGGTGGGTGTGATTTTAGGCAACTCCATGGGTGGAGAAGTCACCGACGACTACGTGGTGCGAACCCGTGTTCCTGCTTTCAAGCAAGCGCTGTCGGCCCTCCCTGAATTTGCGGCCCTCGATGCCGATCTCAAAGAGGCGATTCTGTCGGGCTTTGAGTCGGGAATCAAGGATCCGCTTCCGATCATCAATGAAGACTCGATGCCGGGTGAATTGTCGAACGTCATTGCAGGACGTGTGGCCAATGCGTTCGATCTCTGTGGTCCAAACTTTACGGTGGACGCGGCATGCGCCAGCTCTATGGCGGCCATTCAGTCGGCGGTAAAAGCACTGCAAAGCCACGATGTGGACATGTGTGTGACCGGTGGCGCCGATCGCTCCATGGGGGTTCCGACCTACACCAAGTTTTGTAAGATCGGTGCGTTGTCGCCACAGCACTCTGCTCCGTTCGATGAGCAAGCCAATGGCTTTGTGATGGGCGAGGGTGCCGGTGTCTTGATTCTCAAGCGCCTGTCGGATGCGCGCCGTGACGGCGATCGTGTGTATGCGGTGATCCGTGGAATTGGTGCCTCGAGTGATGGGAAGGGCAAGGGCATTACCGCCCCCAACCCGCGTGGACAGCGTCTGGCGTTGCAACGAGCGTATGAAGCCGCTGGCATGGATCCGGCCGATGTGGACTTGTTTGAGTGTCATGGCACATCGACGGTAGTGGGTGACAAGGTAGAGGTGGAGAGCCTCAATGAAGTGATCGGTGAAGGCCGGCGCGACGGTCGAGGACCCATTCGAATCGGCTCGGTCAAGTCCAATATTGGACACCTGAAGTCTGCGGCGGGTGCGGCGAGTTGCATCAAGGCGGCATTGTCCGTCCACAAGCAGGTGTTCCCTCCCTCCATTAATTTCAGAAATGCGCGTTCAGATGTACCTTTTGATGTCGTCCCGTTGCAGGTTCAGACGATTGCTGAGCCGTGGCCCGATGGTCATCCCCGTAGAGTGGGTGTGAGCGCATTTGGTTTTGGTGGTACCAATTTTCATGTCGTCATCGAAGAGGATCGCCCGGATGTGGGGATCGAGGCCCGCTCCAAGCTGCCTGCGGCGCTTCCCGACCTACAGGCTCACCCGCTTCCACCATCGGTCTGGGGTGTAAGCGCCATGGATCGTGCTGGCCTGATCTCGACACTTGAAGATGGGGGTACGGCTCCCTTTGATCCGTCTGCACCCGTACGTTTGGCTGCGGCTGCCGTGGATGCAACCACCCGTGGCGAGCAGATTGAGCGGGCCCTCAAGGTCTTGCGCAAGGACGGTCCGATCGAAATGCTGCGTGGGCGTGGCATCTACATCGAGGAAACGCCTTCCGATGGAAAGGTGGCCTTCTTGTTTACGGGGCAGGGGTCTCAGTACATCAATATGGGTCTAGATCTGGCCGATGTTTACCCTGTGGTTCAGGCCACGTTTGATGAGGCCGATGAAGTGATGACCCCTGAATTGGGTCGACCACTCATGGACTTCATCCGGCGAAACCCAGAGATTTCCGAAGAAGAGCAATTTGAGCGTCTTCGGGACACAGAGATTTCGCAGCCAGCCACCCTGACTGTCGACATCGCCATTATGCGTCTCTTGGCAGCCCACGGCGTATACCCGGACATGGTCGCTGGTCACTCCTTGGGTGAGTACGCGGCGGCTGTAGGTGCGGGAATTCTCACCTTCAAGGATGCGCTTGTTGCGGTCAGTGCACGGGGCCGAGAAATGGCGTCGGTGCAGATTGATGACAAAGGCCGGATGGCCGGCATCGCTGCCAGTGTTGAAAAAGTGCAGGAAGTCTTGGCAGAAATCCCAGGCTACGTCGTGCCTGCAAACAAAAACTGTGCGACGCAGACGGTGATTGCCGGTGCATCCGAAGCGGTTGAAGCGGCCATTGAAGCCTTCCAGTCGCGTGGGATTACCGTCTTTCCTTTGCCGGTGAGTCATGCCTTCCACTCGACCATTGTGGCGCCTGCATCGGCCCCACTGAGGAAGGTGCTCGAGCGACTCGATGTACAGCCCCCCCGTCGTCCGATCACAACCAATGTGACCAGCCGCTATTACCCGACAGGCGAAGGAGCCCGGGAGCAGATCCTTGAAACCTTGGCCCAACAGGTGGCCGCACCCGTAGAATGGATTGCTCAGGTGGAGCGGATGTATGCGGATGGGGCCCGTGTTTTTGTGGAGTGTGGTCCAAAGCGTGCACTCAGTGGGTTTGTGGCCTCTATTCTCAAGCGCCGCCCGCATCGGGCGATCTATACCAACCATCCCAAGCGGGGTGGTCTGGCCAGTTTTCAGGATGCTCTCGCGGCCCTGACGACCCTCGGCTTTGATGTTCGGCCTGAGATTTCGCACGAGATTCCGGACTTGTTTGCTGTGGCTCCCGCCCGGATTGCTACATCTGACGCCATGCGGAAGTGGTCGCCCAAGCCCATCGAGGTGGAAGCGATACCGGTTGCACATGCGACACCCTTTATTCTTCGTGCGGTGATCGATGTGGTGGCTGAGGCCACTGGCTACAGCACCGATGAACTCAACATTGAAGATGAGCTCGAGGCCGACTTGGGTATCGATACCGTCAAGCAGGCCGAGGTGGTTGCGATTGTTCGCGACCGGTTCCGCCTCGACCATGATCCCGGTTTTCGCCTGGGCGATCATCGGACGCTTCGTGACTTGGCAAATTATGCTGCCCGCCGTCTTGGCACGACCCAGCCTGAGGCGATCGAGCGCGTGCTGGTGGATACCCGAACCCAGTCACGGAAAATGTCTGGAGCGCCTGCCGTGTCTGGCGGCATGCCCACTGATGCGCTTTCCGCGCTTGCCGAAGGGGCGGCCCGTGCGGGTCTTGCGGGCGGAGAAGCGAAGGATTTTGCAACATCCATTCTCCCTGCTGTTCAAGGCTTGGTGGAGATCATGTTGGCCAATCGTCCCGTTCGGGAAGTCCCA
>Ga0315320_10000928_pt1 | contig 23994 bp, 15 predicted proteins | sample M140m21515metaG_FD_203458 | JGI IMG/M metagenome (GOLD analysis project Ga0315320, IMG submission 203458) | Ammonia-oxidizing marine archaeal communities from Monterey Bay, California, United States - M1 40m 21515 | ecosystem: Environmental > Aquatic > Marine > Coastal | place: USA: California... | reverse complement strand
AATCATCCTCCGCCTTAACATCACAAATTTGTTTCACTGAACAATAGCTACAAACTTTCTTTGAAGGAGTAGGGTGTACTTTTCCTAATGTAGCATTATTTGCAACGCCTAAGGTAACTGAAAGCCTGTGAGTTAGCCATGCTCTAAATTGATCACTGCTGGGATTATTATTTTCGTTTGGAAATCTGTACAGGTCTTTTGTTATTCTTGAAATAATTCCAATATCTAAGTGATTAATATGTTGAAAAAGATTGGATATTTCTAAATTATGTGTAGTATTATGGCTAAATAAGGATATTCCAACACCTACTACGAGATCCCCAGGGTGTGCAATTTCCCATGCTCTAGCATAAATAGCTAATTGTAATTCTTCTAAAAGTCCGATATTGTGCCTATCCTTTGAGGATTTAGACTCGGAAGTTTTCAAATCTCTTATGATTATCAATCTTTTTGGTTTCCAATCAGTATTGGTTAATTTTAGTGGTGCTATACTATTATCACCATCTTTATTTATCCATATTTTACTATCTTTATCAAAAGGTAATTGATCGACTCTATCTATCTGACCTCTTACTTTTATTGAAGGTAGTTTTCGCATATCCGGACTAGTGATATCTGATGGGATATCAAGCTCAATTCCATTTCCATCATAATCACCAATATCCCATTCTATTCCTATTGGCATTCCATCTGATATACTAAATTCAGCTTCTATTATTGTTCCAATTCTGCCTTGGGGCTCCACAGGAATTGGATTTGCAAGCCAGTCATTATATTCATCTCTATTCATTCCGGTAAGAACTTGAAGCCTATGGACAGAAACTGCATCTGTACGATCTAACCAAGGTGCTCTTGAATCTAATGATTCTAATGCTATTTTCATAACATCATTTTTTGATAGATTTGAATTACCAATACTGATGTGTTCTCTTCTATCATTAACACTATCAAACTCTTTGCCTATTTTCATATCCAATATATGGCATAAAATATCATGGTGAATAAAATGGAGGAGATTACCATGAGTTCGTAAGTCTAAATCTTCAGACTGGAGTTCTTCTTGGTCGGCCCTGAGGCTTCTATTTAACCAGCCACTTCTTGGGCATTTTAACCAATCATGTAATCTACTTGCTGACCATATGGCTACGTTCTGTGCTACTCCAGTCCCATGACCATGTCGTAAATCGCTGACATCAACACCTGTTGGAATTGGAGTAAATGGCCTTGGATCTATAGTAGGAGTTCTTTTTCCTCCTTCAGTAGTACCCCCTATTACTGGCCATGAAGAGAACTCTCTTGGCATTGTTATTCCAGGAGGAGTTTTTCTAGACAAATCGGAATCATTAACATAAAAGATATGATCACGAGAATCAAAAGATAAGTAGTGATTTTCACCTACTATGTCCGGTTGTCGTCTTTCACGCTCACGTTGTAATTGAATGTCAAAAGGAATAGATATCGAACTTGGATTGATCGGTGAATGATTTGTCTTGATGCCTTTCATCAATTTATTACCATCTAACTGGCGAATATCCCTTGGACTGGCTGGATTTAAGTCTAATGTTAATTCTTCTAAATTTTCATTTGATAGAATCCACTCTCTTATTGGAGCGGTAGGAGGAGAAGCGTCATCTAGACTTGGATCAAGAATTATGGTCTCTTTTCCAGAGAATAACAAATGTTTTAGGAAATGTCTAGCTTTTCTAATTGGCCCATCTGGCCTTAATAAATTCAATTTATGTCTTTCTTCTTCACCCATAAATGGTAACTTAGAGACTCTCATATCCCATGATGAGCTAGATAAATTTGCTAAAATGATTTTATCTGCTGAACAACCTATTGCTTGTTCAGGTGTAAGTATTCTTAGCCTAGAATTACTTTTTAATTGATTATCTGGTAGTGAAACAGAATTCATCAAAGTTAGATATTCTTCAACCCAATCTGAACCACTCTTTGGATAGTTTTGCTTCAAATTAGATTGCATATTTCTTAGTTCGTGATGAGATGCTAAAAGTGTTTGAATGACAAGAGCTTTGCCCACAGAATTACCCATATACTCAGAATTCATCGATTCTCTAGAGGATTTAAATCGATTCAAAATCCACTTATCGCCGTTAATACTTGATTTGTGCAGTGGTAAGATAATTTTTGAATGGCAACCCGTAAGTAGTTTTTTTTCCTTCAAAACTAAAATATCTTCCTCCCTGAGTAGCATTTGTAGAGATTTGGCGAGATTCAATAGCCACCACTGTGTTGATTCTTTCTTGATCTCGTCATTTTCAGAGTTTGGAGTTCTGGCAAGAGATTCTAACCATCTCCTAAGGGCACCTGGGCCGCCTAAGACGTGCTCACTCCTGGCTAAATTAGTCAATAATTGCAGATCAGGAATTGGAACAATTTCAGGGTTAGTTGGGTGAATTATATCTGATTCAAAAGGAGATAATATTTTCTGAATAGCAATAGTCCTCAGGGACTCTAAAGAGAAACTATTTGCACCATGGCCTATTGTAATTAGTTGTTTAAGCCAGTGACCATAGGAATCACTGGTAATCGATTTATTATTATCTTTAATAGATAAACCAATATTTTCAACCAATCTTTTCCATCTAGAGGTATTAGAATCAAGAGATGGATCAATAATTATAACTGTTGATTTAGAATCTTTTTCTAAAAACTGTTGTGTGAGAGAAATAGCAGAATTAAATGAATGATCTTCTCTCTGAATAATATATCGTGAAACATTAGGCTGTTGCTTTTTAATCTTAATATCATGTAAAGGAAGCCAATTAGGTATCTCTTCAGAGTATTTTATCGGATGTTTATCAATTAGTAAAAAACCATGATGTCCAAGTCTGAAATTTCCAGGATATACTAATTGGTGTATAGGACAATGATTAGATACGGACAATAATAATTCTTGATGAGATTTAGGCATACTAGGAGGATGGTTTAGCATTATTATCCCTTCAATATCAATTAAAGAAAATGGTTTATCAGGATGTGATAATTTATCAATAATTCTTTTTATAGCCATATCTGGATGTGTTCTTCCTGTTTTCTGTTCAAGATTTTCCAATATTTTTCTAAAAGTGGCCAGACCTGGACCATTCCAAGATTCTACAGCATTTTCATTCGAAAGATATTCATGTAAAGTGGCTAATGCAGATGTTTTTCCTCTGCCCCATTCCATCTCGGGAATAGGATTTATTATGGGAAATAATAGATTTTTTGCCGCTTTCCTACATTCTTCATGCAAAATAATACTAAATTCTTCTTTAACAGGTAATAATTTTGGAAATCTAAAATCTGCCATTAGAGTAATTAATAATGAATTTATTGTTTGATGTAATTTCCTATCAAATGCAAAACCTTCGATGCTTAATTCGGATAAAGATTGTACTCGAGATTCTTCGGAAGGATAGATTATCATTATTTTATTTTTTCTTTCTTCAGGCATGGAATTTGGACTAATTGCTTGCCATCTAATATGTTCTTTTAGCCACTCAGGAATGTGGCCTTCAGGGACTATTTCGTTAGTAACAGAGTATTTCTCTCTTAACAACATCACATCACCGAGCACACGCAATAAAGCAGGGGGTTATTGAACCCAACTAATAGTTTCGATTATAAGTGTATAATTAGTTCTTTTTTGAGTAAACCAGTGAAGAAATCAAGAGACAAAATATGGTTAGAATCATGGACGGTCCCGGAAAGAAATTATCACTGCTAGTTTCTTTGACCCAATCTACAATTAATATTACATTCATATCATCATCATCCCAAGCAGAAGGATAAGAATAATTCATTGAACCATCTAATTCATCAAGCAAAATAACGTGATGTAAAACATGATGATAGTACTCTAAATCGTTAGAACCTTCGGGAAAATATGCCACATCTTCAACGAACAATAGCCATGCTGTTGTTGTAACGGTATTTGGACAATCATCAGCACAATTAGATGTCAAAGTAGATGTAGCCCAAGAAAACATAGAAGACTGTCGATTATCTCCATTGGCATCATTTTTGGTGACTGATAGACTAATATTCCCATAAAGAGGTGCAGTAGATCCCACAGCGATAGAAGAAGCGAAATCATTCTCTAAACTGTTTGTCTTTGGACGGTGCCCGGGATGCATTCTCTCTCCATCTATGACAGTTGTAGGAGCTAATCTCGAAGCTCCAAGAATATTTGTTGAAGATGCCCCATAAATTAATTCCCATCTATTTTCTGTACTATTATCGCCAAATGGATCCTGCGTTTCGTAATAGTGTCTATGATAATGTATTACTGCTGCAGTATTATTGCCTATGGCTTCATCTCTTTTTTGTTCGGCTATCACACAATTTTCACACCAAGTTGCAGTGTAAGTCTCAATAATGGTAGGAAAATCCTCAATATTCATACTATTATTTCCAACTAAAGTGTCTTCAGATAAAGATACTGAAATTCCTCCAACTGTACCTGAATTTTGTTTGTATCTGGCATTCTCCCATGTTTCTATATTCGACGATTCTGTTGCAATAGATACAACTGGAGTCATTATAAATGCAACAATCAAGAACAATATAGTGACCCTCATAATTACAATGAGAGAGGGTTATATTTTGAATACTTCCGTCTCATTGTGTATTAGAAAAAGCGTCAATGGTATTTTCTATATCTTCATCCGTAATATGTAAATGAATTACTATACGAATAGTAGATTCGTCAATAGATGATACATCTATTCCTTCGTTGGATAATTTTTTAACGACATCATTACTATTTTCTTTACAATTAATGAAAATTATATTTGTCTTGGTAATTTCTAAATTTATAGAGTAATTTTCCATTGAATTTATTTTTTCGGCGAGATATTTTGCTCGTAAATGATCTTCTTTAATCCTTTCAATATTATGGTCAAGAACATAAATACCTGCTGCTGCTATAATCCCTACTTGTCGCATTCCCCCTCCAAACATTTTCCTCCATCTGTGGGCTTCATTGATTGTTTTTTTATCACCAACTAAAACTGAACCTATTGGCGCTCCTAGTCCTTTAGAAAGACAAACGGATATGGTGTCAAATTTCTCTACCATCCGTGCGACGTCTATTCCACTTGCTGCTACAGCATTAAAAATTCTAGCTCCATCTAAATGGGCTTTACAATTATTATCATGTGCAATTTTACAAATCTCATCCAACTCTTCCTGGGAATAAAATGAACCACCATACATAGGAGGATTCTCTACACAAACTAATGAACCATTTGGGTAATGTGCTTTACTTCCATCTACTTTCCTAATTGCCTTCTTTACAGAATGGGGAGACATGATGCCATGCGCACCTCCAACAAGGGCAATCGAACACCCCGATAGCATAGCATATCCACCACCTTCATACAGGTAAATGTGGCTTTTTTCATGTGCAATTATTTCATCGCCAGGATTTGTATGCGTTTTGATTGCAATTGCGTTTGACATAGTCCCTGAAGGAACAAATATTGCAGCTTCTTTTCCTAACATACTTGCAATACGATTCTGTAGTTCAATAACCGTAGGATCGTCTCCAAGAACATCATCACCTACTTCTGCGGTTGACATAACATCTCTCATTGCCTGAATAGGCCTAGTAACAGTATCGCTACGGAAATCAATCCTTGAACCGGGATAGTCGCGCATAGTTAGTACTGAGTAAACTAATTTAAAATCGTTATCTTTTCTTTCTTCCTATAGTCTTGGGAACATAATCTATTGTTTTTTCTCCCCAATTAGCGCTTCTATCTTTCTTAGTTAGAGATACATCTGCCTTCTTCCTATATTTGTAAAATAAAGCTGAAGCGATAACTAATAAAGGAATTATTAGGATTGATAATAAGTCACCAAATGTTTTTGCTCCTTCAAGACATTTCAATGCACCTGTATTAGGTTGTACATCACCCGAAGAGCAAGCTGTTTGTTCAGTAGCTCCTGATTCTCCAACGAAATGATCTTCAGAAGCCATTTCACAAGCGGATTGCCCGGAAGATGGTTGATAACTTCCTGGTGAGCAAGGAAATTGTTTTTGTGCGCCTGATGATGGTACAAAACTACCAGGATCTGCCATCATACATTCGGATTGACCGGTTTCTGATTGATATTCTCCTTTATCGCAATTATTTTGATATGATCTTCCAGTTGCTGGAACATAACTGCCTGGATCTGCATCTAAGCATGATTGTGTTTTCTGACCTGGTTGGTAGGTACCCATTTCGCATGGCGTCTGTTCGTCTGATCCGTACGTGGGAACGTAGTTTCCTGGTTGAGACGGCATGCATGATGATTGTCCTGAATCCGGCTGAAAGGTTCCTTGGGGGCAAAGTTGTTGAGAGGATTGTGCTGGATCAGGCACATAATTACCTGGATCAGCATCAACACAAGAAGAATCTCCAGATTGTGCATAAGTACCCGGTTGACAGGGCACTGATACCGAAGAGCCGTCTTCACTAGTGATATATCCTGGAGGAGTATCTATGCATGATGTAGAACTATCAGTATCTTGATATTGTCCAGATGGGCAAAGAGTTGGTTCTATAGCACCTGCAGAATCAACAAAAGATCCAGGTGCAGCAGGTGTACAGTCTTCTTGACCTTCTTCAGAAGAATAGGTGCCTAATTCGCATTGTGATTGTTCTGTTGCAGCTGTAGAATTAACAAATGATCCAGGAGCAGCACGAATACAAGAAGTACTGCCTCCTGTTGGCTGATAACTACCTTCAGAACAAGAAATTTGCTGTGATGAGCCAGTAGAAGGGACATAATAGCCCGCTGACGCATAGATACAATCTGTTTGCCCTTGTAATGTTTGATAAGATCCTGATGCACAAGCTTCTTGGCTGTCGGATCCATTTTCTGAAACATAATATCCTGATGATGCTAGTGTACATTCAGATTGTCCTAAAGAATCTGAATAGTTTCCTACAGTGCACATTTCTTGACTGATTGACGCCGAAGAAGATACAAAATAGCCCATACTTGCTTGGATACAGGTATTTTGACTTGAAGATGGTTGGTAAGAGCCGGCTGGACAGGCGGTTTGAGAGCTAGAACCAATAGAGTTAGTAAAATATCCAGATTCTGTAGGTATACAATCTGAACTATTCGACGATGGTTGATAAGAGCCGATAGGGCATCCAGTTTGTTGAATAGCACGATTTAAAGAATAATATCCTGGAGAATTCACTATGCAATCACTTTGAGCTGAATTCGGTTGATGAGTACCTGCAAGACATTCATCTTGGTCTGACGAATTCACTGTGCCTACATAGTAACCTGGGTCAGAATCTAAACAGGAAGTTTGCCCTGATTGAGGCTGATAAGTTCCAATGTCACATAGGTATTGGATACCATTAACAGAGTACGAGCCCGTAGGGACTTCGATACATACGTTATCTACCTGATAATAACCAGAACTACACATGTACGGATTTGGATCAAAAATAGTAATTATGCCATCATTATCATGATCTAATTCAGAAGTGTCTGTAAAGAGAGGATTTGTGTTAGTACCAACTCTGGAAGGATAATTTTTTTGTCCTGTCATAAATATCGAGCCATCCCCCAAGGCCCCTGTATACGGCCTTCCCCAGCAATATGCAGAACCATTAGTTTTGATTGCACATGTATTCTGAAGTCCTGATTCTATTCCAGAGAATGAATGGTTACCAGTTACGTTGAATGGTAATGGCTGATATATTCCATTATTCCATTGATCCAAAGGCTCTCCGTCTCCTAATCCTCCATGCCAATTCTCCCCCCAGCATCTAGCTTGACCGGTGTCTAAAATTATACAATAAAAAGCACCACCTGCACTAATAGATACTGGGTTATCACCTTCTTCTAGTGTAACTAATGTTGGAGTATTCCTAGTGGCATTATTACCATTACCAAGTTGTCCGACTGAACCTTGACCCCAGCAATAGACATTTTGATCCATAGAAATTGCACAGGCACTATTGGAGGCAAGAGCGATAGAAACTGCTTCTCTATCTCCTGGTAGTTCAGTTAATGTTGGTTCATCTCTTGTTTGGTATGTTCCATCTCCAATTTGACCATAAGAATTGCGCCCCCAACAGTAAATTGAATTATCATTCGTAATTGCACATGTAAATTCGTCACCAGCATCAATAGAAATAGCAGATTTACTACCAGGGAAGTCTACAATCTGAGGAAATGAAGTACCAGCCTCAGTGTTTATAGTTTCCATTTCGGTGCAGCTGTCTTGATCTTCCCAACAATCCCATCCAGCTCCTAATTGCCCATAATTATTAGTACCCCAACATACAGTATCAGAATTATTCAATATTGCACATTTGTGGTGTGACTCAGAAGAAGCCATGGAAACCGCAGAAGAATTTTCGGGAAGGTGGACTAAAGATGGTGCAAATATCTCCCTGTCTTGACCACTTTGGCTCACGTCATTATCTTCATTTCCCAATTGTCCAAATCCGTCCCAACCCCAACAGTATATTTCACCGTTGGTGTTCAATGCGCATGTCGAGGTTGCTCCAGTAACTACCTCCACGAAGTATCCGTAATGGGAAAGTAAAGAATTGACAGGGGTAGGAAATTCTTTATTGTACTCAGAACCATATTCTAATCCTTCTCCTGGTGTCCCTATGTAACCTATTGTTCCATAGAAATTATAGCCCCAGCATTTTACATCTCCATTTGATACGGCACATGCATATTGATTTCCAACAGAAATAGTATCATTTGAATGAATAGATCCAGATTGAAAACCAGCCAAATTTAAGGACCCTGCGGTATAATACTTACTTGTTTCTTCATCTAGTGATATCTCCTCATAATTCGAAGATAATGCTGTTAAAGGTGCAATTATCATCAAGATGCACATTGTAAAACTGATAATTGAATCAACGAGATTAGGTTTAAACATATTAGCCGGTTATATACTTAATATATTATTTATCCGTAAATAAATTAAGATAATACTAAAAAAAATAATATTTTAGAAATATTTTTACAATTAATAATATTGATATGAGAGATAAATACCGGAGAACATGGAGAAAGAAGGGGCATTCCGAGAAGTACCATACATGGGTGTAATTTGGGTAGTTTCTGAAGCAGTAAAAAGAGGTTTTTGGAACGGTAATCCTGATTGGTGCAATCTTGGCCAGGGGCAACCTGAAATAGGAGAAATGGAAGGTGCTCCTGATAGGCTTAGAAATGTATTAATTGAGCCTGAAGATCAGGCTTATGGCCCGATTAATGGTACAGATGAGATGCGAGAAGCTGTTGCTAAACATTACAATAGATATTACCGTCGAGGTAAGAAACAGTATACTGCAGCTAATGTTGGCATAGCCCAAGGAGGAAGGTTGATGCTCAGTAGGATTTTTGGTGCAGTTCAGGGTAAAATGGGATATCAGATTCCTGATTATACTGCTTACCAAGATATGATGGATTATGCAACTCCTCGGCTAGAACCGATTCTTATTCCAACCAAAGAAGAAAATAATTTCTCGATACCTGCTGATGAATTCAAAGATATTGCCAAAGGTTTGGATAGTTATTTAGTTTCAAATCCATGCAATCCTACTGGCCATGTCATACAAGGAGATGAATTAGCATCATACTGCGAAACTGCAAGAGAAACGGGCTGTGTTTTATTGATGGATGAGTTTTATTCCCATTTCATTTATGAGGGAAGGGATCCAGGTTGTGGCCCAGTATCTAGTGCTGAGTTCGTCGAAGATCCAGAAAAAGATCCAATCCTGATAATTGATGGCCTTACTAAATCATTTAGATATCCAGGTTGGAGAATGGGATGGGTACTAGGGCCATCAGAAATCATTGAAACATTAGGTAGAGCTGCTAGTGCGATAGATGGAGGCCCTAGTAGAGTTAGTCAAAGACTAGCCCTACGTGCATTAGAGCCCGCATATGCAGATAAAGAAACTAGTGCGCTAAGAGAAATTTTTTCAAAGAAAAAGAATATGATGGTAGATAGATTAACTAAAATTGGCATTAGATGTTTAGAGGGCGATTCTACATTCTATATTTGGGCATGTGTAGAAGACTTGCCAGAGGGATATAATACTGGAATAGATTTCTTTTGGAAAGCCTTGGATAAGAAAGTGATGACAGTTCCAGGTACATTTTTTGATGTTAATCCTAAGCCTGCTAGGGATGAGCAAAAATTCGATAAATGGGTAAGATTTTCATTTGGCCCTTCTTATGAAAATGTAGACTTAGGATTGACTAGATTAGAAGAAATGTTAATGTAATTTTAGTTATAATAATTTAAACAATCGCACGTAATGGTAAATTATAGGTCAAAATATTAAACCTAAGTTGTTCACCGTAAATCCGTGGGCAAGTTATCAGAGGAACAAGCTACGGCGATTTTAAAGAAAACATATAAGAAATATGTTGATGAACCTGAGTTAACAACTAGGTTGGATAATATACCGAAATTATTGGCTAAATTTGATGGTAATTATGACACAATGGTTAAAAAATTACTTCAAAAATATGCTAAAGAAGCAAAAAGTAGTGCAAAAAAGAAAGAGGTGGCGCCAGAAGGAGTTGCTGATAAGGAAGAGAAGTCTAAGAAAGAGGAAATAGAAGTTTCAGATGATGATGCCAAGGCTGAGTTGAATGCTGAAATTGAAGCTAGTGAAGCGAAAGCTGCTGCCAAAGAGCAAGACAAAGCAGATGCAGATGCTAAGAAAGAAAAGATGGCTGCTGCTAAAGAGCAAGCTATGGCTAATGCTAAAGCTGATGCTAAGGCTAAAAAAGAGGCTATTGCATCAGCTAAAGATGCTGCAAAAGCTCAGGCACAGGCTAAAAAGGCAGAAGCAAAAGATGCGAAAGAAGCGGTAAAAGCTCAGGCACAGGCTAAAAAGGCAGAATTAGAAAGAAAAGAGGCTGAGGCAAAAGCTGCTATGGCCAAGGAGATGATGGCAAAAGCTGCAGAAGACTCTATGGCTTCCCGGGAATCCTTACAAGCAAGGGAAAATGAAGCAAAAGAAAAGGTAGCCGAAGAATCGGAAAAGAGTAAATTATTGATGCAAGAAGCAAAAGAAGCAATGGCTGCTGCTAAAGAAGCAACAAAAGAATTGCAAAAGGAAATGAAGGCCACGGCCAAGGCTGAAGCTGAAGCAAAGAAGGTTACAATGGAAAGAAAGCTTGCTGAAAAACAAATCAAAGAAGCCAAAAAAGCACAAGAAAAAGCACAAGCAGAGCTAGAGAAACTTGGTGAGATAAAAGGAAAGGCTGAGGAAAAGATAGAAACTGAAGGAGAAAAAAGGGCTATTAAAGAAGAAGAAGCAAAAAAGGCAATGGCTGAAAGTAAAGAAGCTTTACATAAAACCAAAGGACAATTGACCCATGAGAGGAAGGCAGCGAAAAATGTCGTTAAGGAGATTGCTGCATTAGAAAAAGACATAGAAATAGCAAAGGCTGAAACTGCTAAGGCACAAGCAGAAAGAGAAGAAATGAAAAATCAGATAAAGGCTGAAAGAGAATCCATCAATGAGACTTTGAAAAAGGCTCAACAAGTTCAGGATGAACTAGATAAGATAGAATCAGAAGCAGATTCTGAAGTTGAACAAGTTGTAGGCATGGAATCAGAAAAGCAAAAAATAGAAAGAGAGGCTATGGAAGCGGATTTGAAATTAAAGGCTAATTTAATGGTTAGAGAAGAATTAGTGCTCGAAAGAATAGCGCTCAGAGTTCATCAAGTGAATTGGAAAGTAATTGGTGATGCTGATTTTGATGAGTCAGATGACTTAACTAAAATAGATGGTATTGATAAATTTGTAGAAAAAAAACTAAATGCATTAGAAATAATTTCATATGAACAAATAAGTAGAATGGATGCGAAAAATATGGAAATAATAAACAATGCGATAGAATTTCCACCTGGAAGAATTGAGAAACAAGGATGGGTGGACAAGGCATTAGAACTAATGATATGATAATTATATACTAGAATATACATTATACTCACCCAAAGGTGGAGTGTAAACGTGCAGTTCTACAAGGCCAGAATCTCCATCATTAGATACGGTATGAATATCTTGCTCTTCTGCTGCACATACTTCTCCTGACTTCCTTATTATCGAATTGGTTGGAAAAACAAGCCCATTCTGATTAATTTCATAGATTGTCTCCGTAGATATTCCAGAAATTATCAAAAATGCGCAATCACTCCCAACATGATCGTGTATAGGAGTTTTTTGCCCTGGTTTCCAACAAATTGTTACTAATTCGTAATGATCATTTTTCTTAACGATGTGTCTTTGATATCCATCTTTAGCATAACCAACACATTTTTCTAACGCAGTAGAATTAGGTCGTAAATTAGATAATTTAATTGCTAGTTCATCTAGTCCTGGTCGTCTATCTAATGAATCTAACCAATTAACAAAATTATCCATCTCTGAACAATTCGAAAGTAATTCTTCTCTCATCTCTTGAGATAGCACTACCTGTGTAACCATGGATACGCTGAATTGGTTATTATTCATGACTATTATGGAAGAATCATCGAACTAAAGGTAAACTGCTTGTTATTTTGTCAATAGATTTTCGAATCCCAGGACCTATCCCTACAACTGTCACAGTTCCAGCGGGTATTTCTGTATGGCCTGCATCTTTGACCATGTAGCAAATTAACCCTGCATCTTTGGCCTCGCCGAATATTTTCCTTAATGAATCGACATTTGAGGTGGCACAAACGATTTTTCGTGCACCAGTTTTGAGATATTTATCAAGAATTTGGGGGGATTGTCGTTTTGCTTTGAGGACACATTCCGCTGTTGCATGGCTACATTGTGCTGCTAATTTACCAATTGAGAGATTAAGGTCATTTCGTGTGACTAAAACCATAGTTGTTTCATACCCGGTTTTTGACAAGCTCTTTCACCGCCAATGGTTTTTTTACAGACAAATGCCGAGTCATTATTTCACCCAAGGGTGAAGCAAACCATGCCACAAAAAACATATTGCCTACTGCATGGAGAATGTCAAATGGAATTCCTGACAGGATATAAAGAAATAGCAAATCCGGCCCTAAGGTATGTAGAACACTAAGAGAAACGACCCAATCAAAAATAAATGCACAAAATACTGCCACAGTCATTAGAGGCACATTAGAAGTAGAATTTTTCATATGTAATTTATTCGATAACAATGCACCTATGATACCAACCAATGACCATCCGATAGCTTGGTATAATGTCCATAGTCCATGTCCAATGAAAAGATTAGAAATCAATGCCACAGTTGATGCGAGAATAATCGATCTGCCGACTCCAAAGTATATGCCACTCATCAGAATTATTACTGTGACGGGTTGGATATTTGGAAGTGGTTCAAGCAATATTCTTCCTGCAACTGCAAAAATACCTAGAAGAGATAACACTATCATATCACTTTGTGAGGATAAATTTTTCTCGGTTTTCCATAATGCCCAACCTATCATAGATAGGAGAGTTAGATTTACTATGAGTAAACCGTGAGGCCCTAGGTTAACTGCATGTGCATCAATCATATGTTCTCGTAACCCCATCGTCTACAACCATGTTATTCATGGTTACTATTAATATGATGTAATTTGCCAAGTCAGCACACTATCATCATCCAGAACGAGGTCAGATATCCCAACTATTGAGTATGCTCCATTATGAAGAAGTTCCCAATAAGCTCCTGATGAAAAATCAGATGCGCATTCATAGACTTCACAAGGCGTTATACCTGCTATAGAGTCGATTTGTAAACCAAACGAAAATTCAGTTGAAGTTATCGAGAAAGTAGTTCCAGTTGCTTCAATGGCAGCATTTAGCAGATCTAGGCCATTATTAAAATCTTCAAAACCACCTACGCAACCACCGGTTTGGTTCCAATTTTTATCGGTTTTGAAATCTGTTCCATCGAAATCAAAATGATGCCTCCCGTCTTCTAATCCTGAAGGAGAATCTGCAGGTGATGGGAAATGAAAACAAACTGCTTGTTTGCCGTCCCATAAATCCGGAAGACCATAATGTGGATTATCTGCTTCGTCAATAAGTTCGGATGTCATTCTATTCCATTCTGTATTTATTGAAGAAAAAGTAATCAAAATAAATACAAGAGAAAATGTGGCAAATGCCTTAGGAAAAATAATATTTTCACTACTTTTTGTAGACATGTAAATGAAAACTGAAACGGCAATAAAAGTAGATGCAAATGGTATGAGAGTATTCATGGAATTTTTCCGAAAAAAATAAGCAAGATAAATATTGTTATTAAAGAAATTAATTAAAATTAATATTGATTAAGAATTATTTATTAGATTTTCAATCTTTGATTTTAATAATTTATTTACTAACTTACCGTCTGCAGATCCTCCTAATTTCTTCATAACTATTCCCATTAATGGACCTATAGCCCCAAAACCTCTATCTTTTATCATTTCATTCATTTCATTTATTACTTCATCGATAGCAACTTCTACATCATCAACATTGGCCGGAGAAAATCCTAAATCTGAAACTTTATTCTTCATCCAAGAGACAAGATTTGAATTTGGAATATTAGATTTTATAGCTAATTTACTAATTGGTGTAACTCCCTCACGTGTAAGTAAATTAGATTCCCTAAGATGTATGGAGGCAGCCAAAATTGGAAAAGAAATTTTTTCAGAATTTTCCAAAATTGCTGATGCCCAAGCTTTTGCCGGAAGAGGAAGTATGGACTGGTCAATTTTTCCTTCAACTCCTTTGATTAACACATCATCTAATTCTGCCCTAATTACAGCATCAATTTGATTATTGGAAATTCCTATTTCAGAAATCCTTTCATAACGTTCTAGCTGAGTAAGAGGTAAATTATCTAATATTTTTTCCCATCTTTCTTGTTTTATATTGATGATTGGAACATCCGTCTCTGGATACATACGTGCACCCCCGGGTAATGGCCGCATTGCAGTAGTTGTTCCATCATCTGGCTGCCCTTTTCTGATTACAACATTCCTAACTTCCTGAGTAATTCTGTGATATGCTAATTTTGCTCTATTTAATACCGATTCTAAGGCTAAATCTGATTGCCAATCGGGAGCAACACATAATACAAAAGCATCTTTATCGGATAAAGAAAGATGTTGAATAACAGAATTTACTTCTGAATCTGTAATTCCATAGGCAGGTAATTCATCAGAATGAAATATTCCTGCAACGCCGGCTAATTTTGCTGAACTTGCTAATTCTCTACCAAGTCTAGGTAATTGAGCGCCATTTATATCAGTTTTTTTACTCCCTAATTTACCTGCAAAACCTTGTAAAATTACACATTTAACTACCTCATTGTTTGATAATGAAGTTTGAAGCATACTTGATTCACAATTCAAAAATAATTCTGTAACATCATGTATTTCATGTTTAATTTTTGATTTTACATGTAATGCAACTCTATTCTCAACTGGTACTTCATCATTGGACCTGTCAGGAGGTAATATGGGAAGATTTGCTTCACTACGTAATTTATTTGCTAACCTATACATATGTATCTGGCGAGCCATTTCTAAACGTATTATTTTGGGAATCCAATCTAGATCTTGACACCCTTTTATTTCTACTCTATCTCCACAAGAAATACTTACATTTAGATCTTGGCGGATTGATCCTAAACCCCTACGTACTCTTCGAGTATCCCGAAGTAAAGTCCCCAAACCAATTGCACTTTCTTTGGCATGCTCAGGCGAAATAATATCAGGTGCAGTTGCTATCTCTACTAATGGAATTCCTAATCTATCTAAATTATAATACACTATATCACCATTGGGGGTTTTTTCGGTAAGAAGTTTCCTAGCAGAGTCTTCTTCAAGACAGATTACATCTATCCCAACATTACCAGATTTGGTTTCTAAAACACCTTGGTTTGCAATCAATGTAGTTCTCTGAAATCCACTTGTATTTGATCCATCTACAACAGTCTTACGCATGGTCTGTAGAGCTGTAACTGGTTTAGCGTTCATCATTGCAGAAATTGTCAATACTAAATCTACTGCATCATTATCATGTGTATCCGGTGGTGCTTCATCCAATTCAATTAGGCTTGCATTTGGGGATTGAAAATAAACAAACGAACGATTTCTTCGATTTTCAAATCTTGCTGCCACATCAATTTCTCCTCCTTCTCCACGTGCTGCTCTAAGTTTTCGTGCAGATTTTTTCCAATTTTTAGGAATTTCATCAAATTTATAATCAAATAATTTACTTGGCATTCTTGAATGTAGTTTCCCAGTATCTAATTGCTGATGTATTTCTAAACCGCACATAAATCCTAGTATGTCAGGATTAAGATTTCCAGGATCAGAAATATCTCCTATCGGCTCCATACTAATTGTATTCGAGGGGGCTTTGCATTTCATATTTCACCATCGATGATGTAATACTATGCAAACGAATAGGCGCCTTCTCTTGGACTAAATAATAATCCACCTTGTCTCAATTTACTAATAATACGATCTACTTGCCATGATTCTATTGCTGCTTTCTTGGAAGCCACATATATTTCTTGGATTGATGCTTCACCGTTTTCTTCACATAATTTTGTTATAATTTTTCTAACTACTTTATCTGGATTAATTTTCTTAGCAGCTCTTTCGCTATGAAATTCAGATTCATCTCCAACATTACCTTCAGTCCTCCAGTGCTTAAAAACTGCTATTGCAACCTTTGCGTCCTCTGCGGTTCCTATATTTCTCAAATGCATCCTTGCATGAGCTTCGGATAGTCTACTTAATGCCTCAAGGGCTCTAGCTGTTATTGGAACTTTACTTGTTTTATCACCAGGGTCATCTGGTTGATCTTCTCTGTAAAAAGCCTGTCTTTCATCTCTATAGAATTCAAGTAATAATAATCTTGCTTCTTCATTCAATTGGGGATAAACATTTAGTTTAGCATAGGCTACATATTTTCTTAAAAATGAAGTAGTTAAATGTTCATTACCGTCAACGCCTATGCTCGTAACGCCTTCATCTTTTGGTTTATCCATAATGAGTCCTCGGTCTCTCATAGACTCTGTTGTTCCTCTTGCACGCGTAGCCAGTATATGCTTAGCAATTCTCTCATCGTTTTGTAAAGCAATTTCGTCCCTCAACAACCATATTACATCGAATCGCGATGCTAAAGGCGGAGGTAGTCCAGTTTCTTGAAATGAATATAATACAGAGGATCGGTTATTTCTATTAGAAAAGCGGCCATCTTTGGGATTTGCCGCGGCTAAGACAGCACATCTTGTTGGAAGTCGGGCCGTAAGTCCTCCTTTTGCTATGTGTATACTTTGCTGCTCCATTGCCTCATGCATAGAGCCTCTATCTGAAGATGTTATTTTATCAAATTCATCTATTGCCGCAAGTCCTCTATCAGAAAGTGGGAGAATTCCTGCCTCAAGAGCGAAACGTCCGTCATTGAAGGCGTCTTTTACAGCTGCTGCGGTAAGACCTGCTGCTGATACACCTCCACCGGAAGCATATTTACCTCTTGGAGAAATATGTGACATATATTTTAACAGTTGAGATTTAGCTACTCCAGGATCTCCCATCAAGAGAATATGTATATCCCCTCGTGACCGAGTGCCGTCACTATTGAGTCTAGAAACACCCCCAAACAATTGTAAAGCTAGAGTTCTTTTGACGTATTCTAATTTTGCATCAGCAGCGAATATTGATGGTGCGATTGATTTGAACATATATGTTAGTAAATCGGGTCTTTTGGAAATTGATATAATGGTTTCAGTATCTTCGTCATCGATGTCAATTTCCGTAAAGGGAGTTGATTCTTGTTCTGCACTAATCAAGTCATAAATAATTTCAAACATAGGTGTTTTTTTGTTTCTTTTGAATTCTGGCCTTACTTGTGGGATAACATTAGCAGAAATTCTATCTCCAGGGACTAATGTAAGAACTAAATCTCTCTCAATGAACAATATTCCCCTGGTTGGTTGCGAGCCGCTAGGTACATTCTCAGGAAGTTCAGAAACCTCAATTAACTGATTATTTATCATCTTCGATGCTTGCATCATCAATTGAAAGGTAGTTTCTCCTTTTCGAGCGAAAGAACCGCATCCTCCTTTTATTTCGGGACATCTTAAAGGTTCTTTCAACTCTCTTTCATCTTTTTGCTCAACATCTAATTCAAAGCCGCATGTTTCACACTTGAATGTGGCCATGTAAAGTCTAGGTTTTATTTCTGAAACCTTATTGACAACAACATCAACACTACAAAATTTACCGATTGATTCACTACCAATTTCTCGTAAATTAATTCTAGCATCGCCTGGTAATTCACCTATTCTAATTAAGCAGTGAACAACAGAGCCACCTCTTTCAAGGCAAAGGTCATTTAACATCTTAGATCCACTATCTAGTACTGCACGGGGATCTTTTAGGATCCAATCCGCGAATTCCGAATCAAAGGATTGCAACTCATGAAATGCTATATTTAAAACTGGAGTTGTGGACTGTTTTGTGAGTAGCAATAATATCTCATCTTCTTTGGCAGCTGTGAGAAAAGTTTTCCACCTTGCACTTGAGTCTTGAACATGAATAGTCATCAATTGTCCTCCCGGCTTTGCTGAACCAAAGGGGAGGTACATAATCAAATTGGATACTTAATGCGACCCCTTGGTTTCCACTGGAAAAATAAATGATAACCTGCAATTAAAATTAGTAAAAAAAACTTCTAGTGGAGAATTATTCTAATTTAGCCAAGATATTAAATTTTATTATCGGGGATTTAAATGAAAGAAGTTTATCGCGAATTATGGAACACATAGTGTCAGGTAGAGATGTATTTGTTAGACTAGACCCCGGAGAAGAAATTCACTCAGCCATACGAAGTTTGTCAGATGAAGGGATAGAGAGTGCTGTAATAACAAGTGGGATAGGTAGGATACATGATGCAGAGGTTGCTTATCTTGATTCTAACGGAGTTTATCAAAAAACAAAATATTCTGGCCCAGTAGAATTATTATCGACACAAGGTAATCTTTGTCCCGGTCCTGATGGTCCTTTTACTCACATACATATCATCATGTCGGATGATGATATGAATGTATTAGGTGGACATTTATTCAGCGCTGTAGTTACAATAACTGCAGAAATTCATCTCAGAATAATGTCAGATGGAATAACTCCGAGTATGATGTGTAGAGTCCCTAGCGAAGGGAGCTTTGTCAAACTAGAATTAAGGAGGGAATAATATGCCTAGTCATACATTTGGTAAAGTCAAAGGAGAAATAAAGATCATAACGATAACATCAGAAGCTATCGAAGGGAATATGCTAGGAGATCCTAGTACAAGACAAGTGGCAATATATCTTCCCCCAGATTGGAATAAGGGTGAAAAAGAATATCCGTTATTTGTTGATTTAGTTGGATACACAGGTAGTGGACTTGCACATATTAATTGGAAACCATTTGCCGAATCGGTCCCTCAAAGAGTTGAAAGATTGGTTAATGAAGGTAAAATGGGCGAAGTTATTATTGCTTTTCCTGATTGCTTCACAACTTTAGGAGGTAATCAGTACATCAACAGTTTAGCTGTTGGAAATTGGGCTGATTTCTTAACAAAGGAAATGATTCCAATAATCGAAAAAAAATTTCCAGTGAAAAAAGGTAGAGAAAGTCGAGGAGTATTTGGTAAATCTAGCGGAGGATATGGAGCAATTGTACATGGTATGTTGTACTCTGAACATTGGGGCGTATTAGCATGTCATTCCGGAGATATGGGCTTTGAATCATTATTTATGGGAGATTTTCCTAAATCAGTGACACACTTAGAGAAGCATGGAGGGATACAGGATTTTCTTGAACATGTTAAATCTTCAAAGAAAATGAGTCATGATGATTTTCATGTTTTGATGATGGTGGCGATGGGTGCATTCTATGATCCTGATCCTAATGCCCCCTTAGGGATTAGATTGCCCGTTGACCTAAGGACATGCGTTGTAGATCAAGATAGGTGGTCAGAATGGTTGAAGAATGATCCTGTTGTTATGATAGATCGTGTTGATGTTCAAGAGAATCTCAAGAGTCTAAAGGGGATATATATTGATTGTGGATTTAAAGATCAATATAATCTTCATTTTGGAGCAAGGCAATTATCTGATAAACTTATAGCCTTAGGAATAGAACATACTCATGAAGAATTCGATGATAATCATTCTTCAGTAGACTACAGGATGGATATATCATTCCCGTTTATGTATAAATCATTGACTGAATAATTCAGTCGGATTTGTTTCCTAGGAAGTATTCGCCTATTTCAGGATCATTGAGAATATCTACTGCTTTTCCAGTATGCACGACTTTGCCGTTTGCAAAAATATATCCTCTGTCGGAACGGGAAAGAGAGAGTCGGGCATTTTGTTCAACTATTAATATGGTAATTCCTGTATCCCTTAATTTATCTATTTTTTCAATAATTTGAGACTGATACAATGGAGATAATGCAGCTGTTGGCTCATCTAGAAGAAGAAATTTTGGTTTTGAAATTAATGCTCTTGAGATTGCTAACATTTGTCTTTCACCTCCCGATAGAGAAGCTGCAAGATCGTGTATTCTTGTTTTTAGATCTGGAAACATTGTAAGTGCTTCGTCTATTCTCTCATTTAGTATCTTAGTTGGCAAGTTATTTCCGCCCATTTGTAGATTTTCAAAAATTGATAATGAAGGAAATACATTATCCACTTGTGGAACATAAGCAATTCCATTATTTACCAATTGATCTGTTCGCCAATTAACTATTGACTCATTATTATACAATACATCACCAGTGTAGTGTGTAGCAATACCAAAAATGACTTTAATAAAAGTTGATTTTCCACAACCATTTGGCCCTATAATAGTTACAAATTCACCTTCATCAACATACAAATCAATACCATGCAAAATCTGGATAGTATCGTATCCTCCTTCTAATCCAGTAACATCAAGTATTTTTGACATATTAATTCCTCATTCTCCCAGATAGGCCTCAATTACTTCTCTATTGTTCTTAACTTCGTCCGGAGTACCGATCATCAAAACTTCTCCTTCATTCATCACTATGATACGATCTACTCCTTGACGTAGTATGAAATCCATATTATGTTCTATAATTAATACAGAAATACCGGTTTCATTTACAATTCTTCGTAAATTATTGAATATTTTCATTGCAAGGGGACCAGCAACTCCTGCTACTGGCTCATCAAGAAGAAGTAATTGTGGGTCACCCATTAAAGACCTCCCGATATCGACTAATTTACTCTGTCCTCCAGATAATTCGCTTGCTAAGTTATGAGCCATATGAGGAACTTCGAGTTGGTCTAATGCATCATAAGCATTAGATAGTCTGATTTTTTCATTAGGGCGTGATTGAGGCAAAAATAGAGATTTTAGAGGATTTGGAGAATATTGATTTCGAGGAGGTATCAGTAAATTTTCTATCACTGTCATTTGACGCCATAAACGAGTATGCTGAAAAGTTCGTGTGAAACCAAGTTTTTGGATTTGATCAGGCCTCATCTGTGAAATATCAGTTCCGAATGCCTGAATTTCACCCGATGTTTGATTTAATAATCCACTAATACAATTGAAAGTTGTAGATTTGCCGCAACCATTTGGGCCAATAAGTCCTACAAACTCTCCAGGTCTAATTTCAAAAGAAACGTCTTTTACTGCTACTAAGCCACCAAACTCCTTCCTTAAGTTATTAACTCGTAGTACAATATCTTCACTCATGATGAGTCACCACTTTTTTCTGGCCTATTGGGCCGTTTGGGTACTTCCGGAAGTATTCCTTTAGGATTATATTTCAAAGATAATAGTAAAACTAAGCCAACTAATAAAACATTAACATATGCCATTTCGGCAATTATATCTATCTTACCATCAGAATTAATATCTGAAAATGATTCCTGGATTGAAAATGGACTGTTCAGTGAACCGTAGATTAAAAATACTATTATACCCCAAAAACCAATCTCGGAATAATTAGGTTTATCTGTAATTTTGCCAAAGATTATTATTGCTGTAAAGGCTATAATTACTTCAACATAATCTGAAACCAACCATGAGAATATACCATCAATGAATACTGCAGTTTCATGCAAAGGTAAATCCGGTGATGTTTGTCCTGCATCTAGAACTCTGAAAATATAATTTGATAGTAAAATAATACAAGATCCTATAATGACACCTTTGTTATTTCCTGAACCTCCAATAATGAATGCTGCCCATACTAAGAATGTTGAGTTTGCTGGAGTCATAAATGTTGGTTGGAATCCCTTTAATTGCCAAGCCCAGAATGCTCCAGCCAAAGCCGCTATTGCTGCACCTAATGCTAAACTAGAGGCTTTGTACATCAATACATCATGTCCATGATGTTGTGAAACTTCTTCATCTTCACGGATCGATCTAAGAATTCTTCCCCATGGAGAATTTAGAAGAGTGTGAAGAATTGCCCAAGTTATAATCACTGAAATCACTGACATTAATGATAATAGAATTACATATGGCGCAGCATCTTCTAAACTTAGTATATCCATTACTTTGTAGGACATACTGTTCATATCTTGAGATATTCCAGCGAAAGTCTTTCCTCCAATAGCATTTTCACAATCTCTTGCGCTAAATGAAGTTAGGGCTTCGCTGGTTACAAAATCTAATGGGACTGAATCACCACAGAACCACCATTTTTCAAATGGTAATGGATATTGTGAAACTCCTGGAGTTGGGCTGGACCAAGATGCTTCAGTGTTATATGATTGGAGTATTGGTTCTGAGGATAGTAAAACCCTGAGAATTTCTCCTAATGATATTGTGACTATTGCAAAGTAATCGGTCCTTAACCTAGCAGTTGGATATGCAAGCATCCAACCAAAACCAGCTGCTGCCAATAGACCAAATAATAGGGCCCAATAAATTGGCCAATCATATCCATTATATTTTTCTGGACCTGAAAGAATACCGACTGCCAACGCACCTAAAGCAACAAAGAAAATTATACCAAAATTAACCATCCCAGTTATACCAGTGTGCAGATTTAGGCAAAAGCCCATTAATATGAAAATACAAATTGAAAGAAGAATATTGGAAATATTAAATGCCCTAATTAATTTTGCATTTGCTGCGAATGATGCTACAGGCATCCATAATATTATCAAAATAAATAAAATCAATAATGTAAGGAAAATCATATTTGACATAAATGGATTTTCTCTACCGTATAAAGATCTATTTTTTAATTCCTGTAGTAGAGTTGAATTAGACTTTTTTGAATTATATGAAAAAACGGTAATCCACAATATCGATGAAAGCAAAATAAACTCTATTAAAGTCTCAGAAATAACAAAAATGAATGGGATAAAAGCGAATAGTAAATTTTTATCCAGATTGAAATTTAAATTTATTTTCTTATTTCTTATAGAAGTAAATCCTAAAGAAATATTATTTTTAACTCTACTTAATCTACTATCAGAAATTACATTAATTATTGTAGAAGTTAATTTAGAGGTGTAGGTTGAAATAATTGTCATAGGATCTTTATCGATATTATTGTACAAATTATATCCTTCAAATAATGCAAATATCCAAATTAATATAGGAACACTGGGCCATAATAAATCACCTATTATGGTTAGACTGTCTACCAATAATAGTTCAGAATTCATTAAGTCAGACCATGAATTATTCATGCTCTCAAGCGTGTCTTGTCGCCATTGCTCGTGTAGATAAGGCGCGATATCAGAAGGAGGTTCAGAAGATACGTCATCAATGGATAAAGGAGAATCAGAAGGTAAGAATGTCCAATCATCTCTGCCAGTCCTCATTTCATAATTTGAGTTATATGAAAAACCGACTTCGTCTCTAATGGGTGAAGCGTGTTTTGAAAATGAATGGTTTGTTATAAAATTTGTAATTCTACTAATTAAATAAGCAAATCCTGTCAATAGTGCCATGCTAGAAAATCTAGA
>Ga0315320_10000926_pt1 | contig 24023 bp, 15 predicted proteins | sample M140m21515metaG_FD_203458 | JGI IMG/M metagenome (GOLD analysis project Ga0315320, IMG submission 203458) | Ammonia-oxidizing marine archaeal communities from Monterey Bay, California, United States - M1 40m 21515 | ecosystem: Environmental > Aquatic > Marine > Coastal | place: USA: California... | reverse complement strand
ACCGGATGAAACTTTTCCTTGTAGGCTCGTAACCCCTGAAAGTTGTAAAAGTGTTCACCGTGACGGTACACCAGATTGGAAACACGATTCCAAGCAGGTCCCAAGCGATGCGAATCGACTCCCGATAACGGAGCCATGCCAAGACTGAACCACACGTATCCTTCTTGATGGCCCCACAGCATCAGTTCAATGAACAAAAACTCCATGACACTTCGGGGCGCATCAGGGGGATGTCGCATCAGGTCGATGGACAGTTCGACACCAGTCCCACCTTTCCAGACATTGGCAAAGGCAATCGGGCGATCCTGCTCAAAAATGATCGCCATGTCATAATGCAGCAGATAGGTTTCATCAAAGAATCCCAATGAAAAACCTTTTTCCGCGGCCGACTTTTCGCCCAACCATGCATCAGAAATTTCTTTCAGCTTTGGCATCCATTCAGGAACATTTTTTCGAGGAATGATCTCGAAACGAAGGCCGGACTCAAGCGACTTCTTATGGTTTCGCCGAACTGTTCGCGAACACGTTTTCAGCGAGAACTCCTCCAGCGGCACTTTGGCCTCTTCACCCAGCTTGAGCAACGACAGTCCCATTTCGATGTAACGTGACAAACACGACTCATCGACTTGGTAGAAAACGGGCCACTTGCCCTGCGAGTCACATGCTTCGCGAAATTTCCAGGCAGCATCATCAGCAGCCGCTTTAGGTCCGACAGGATCCCCCATCGAAATCCAGCTGCTTCCCTCGCTACCGAACATTACGAAAGATTGATCATCCCCGCTAAAAATGAAGCGTTTATCACCCAGCAGTGCCAAGTTTGCTGCGGTATTTTCGTCATTAGAAATGATGCCCTCCACCTGATTCATTTCTTCATCAGTCGCTGGCTCTGGCACCTTACCTGTCGTCTTGAACAACTGCATCAACCCAACGATGACTAGAACGGCGGCCCCACCAACAGCTGCACGTAATGCACGTGGCGCCTCTCCTGTCTTGCCATAAGTAAAGCTCCACCACAACTCGTTGTTGTATTCGACGTGCCGATAAGAGAATAAAATCAACCAGATGATCAAGCCAGAAGTCATGGCAATCGCGAGTAGCCAACGGAGACTCCAAGACGCCGCAAAGATTCGCCCATGGCGAAAGAAATACTGCCGGCAAGGCAACAATGCCACCAACATGATTGCGACAAGAATTGCCTGTTCCCACGCAAAGCCTTTCAGCAAAGAAACCAGCACACCTGCTGATAGCATCACGATGGTCAGCCACCATGCGGCATCAATCCGGCGCTGCAATGCTCGAGACAGAACAATCAGAACAGCCCCAATCACACTACCAAGAAAATGAGAAACCTCGACCAGTGGCAAGGGAAGCCAATTTCGGATCAGCTCGAGCTTACCAGCTGAAGGAGGCAAAGTTCCTGAAACAAGCATCACAAGGCCCACAACGAACACTGCCCCGGTAATGATGGGAGGACTGATGATGCTGGCCCAACGCATTCCACCTGAAACGACACCTGTGATTTTGTCGTGGTGCTGTCGGAGAGACACGAATGAGATCGTGCCAACCCCAATGATCAACGGCAACAGATAGTAAATGATTCGAAATGCAATCAAGGCACCTACCAGATCGCCCGCCCCTCCGGGCAACATCGTGATCAGCACCAACTCAAGAATCCCCAAACCTCCGGGGACATGACTCACCAAGGCGACAAATACAGCGAGCACAAAGATCGCGACGAAAGGTAGGAAATCGATCACAACATCATTCGGCAGCAATACATACAAAGTTGCCGCAGCAAGCATGAAGTCAGCCATCGCAACGAACATTTGCGCCAACGCTATCTTCAGCGGTGGAGGCTGCAGATTTACGCTACCGACCCGCAAAGGCGCTTTCCTAATCCCACAGATGACAAGAAAGACCGCGGTCATTAAGAGCAAGCCAATGCCAAAGGGGCGACTTGTGGAAACAGGCAAGTGTAATTTGTCCGGAATTTCAAAAGGTGTGCATACGAATAACGTGCCAGCGAGTGAAAACAGGCCAAGCCAAAAAGCAACACCGATGACGAGCACCAATCGAACGATCTCACTGGAGGGCATCCCCCAAGAGGAATAAAGTCGCGCACGAACCGGTGCACCTCCCAAGAATACGCCGAGAGAATTGCTGAATGCGTAAGACAACAAAGACGCGGTCGCAACCTGCCGCGCAGTGACCTCATGCTTGACCAGCTTGACACCGAACCAGTCATATCCGATCAAGACCATAAAATTTGCGACCGTGAAGCCCATCGCTGCCAAAATTTCACCGTTTGACAGAGCATGAAAGCTGGCAACCACATCGGCATACTTCATGGTCTTGAATTCGTGATGCAGCAACCAGAGAGCAGCAAAAAACACGAATAACATCATGCAGGGCCGAAGCAGCGGTGCGTAAGCAGCCCAAACCTCCTCAAAGCGTTTGAGAAGGGGAACCTTCCCTGTTGAAGGCTCGTTGCCAGGCACTTCACTGCTGGCAGCGTGCTCGTAATCGGGAGCATTTTCCTGTTCATTCATAGTCAATCTGACACACTCCGCTTTTGATTCTCTGCAAACTCAAAGCCCTTCGCCGCGTTCCCCACGAATCGAACGGTTATGCGTTACCGCTTGGAAAATAATGGCTAGAGGCAGAGCAACGAATCGCCACTCAACAACACGCGTCTTATTCTTAGCGAGCCATGGCTGGGGTGGTGCACTCACACCTTCCCTCAGTCCGAAGACTCTTTTTCAACCTGGCCCCCAGCAATATTGCCATTTGTCGCTGCCTTATCATCAACCAACTCATCACGGATCAAAATCACACGATCGTCACCTGTGATAATTCGGGCGCTACGACTGAACGTCAGGTAATTCCATCCCCACTGGAACAGAATAAGAAGCCGATTCTGAAACTGCACAATCTGCAACAAATGGACAACCAACCACATCAGCCAGGCAATGAAGCCAACGCTTTCACGCTTTCCGACTTGAACCACAGCTTTGGCTCTTCCAATGGTTGCCATGGTCCCGCGATCACGATAGACGAATGGTTCATTTATTTGAGTTCCTGACAAGCTCGCGACGATTTTTTTTGCAACGTACTGCCCCTGCTGAATAGCAACGGGTGCCAAGCCGGGCATTCGAACCCCATCCCCGTCAGTGCAATTCGCAAGATCACCGATCACAAAGATGTCGTCCTGGCCTTCCACATTCATCCTATTCGTGACACTGACACGACCTGCACGATCAGTTTCGATGCCGCACGCCGTTGCCAACCTGCTACCCAACGGACTTCCGTGGACTCCGGCAGCCCAGAGAACCGTTTGAGTAGCAATGACTTGATCCCCCTCTTCGGACGCCAAGTAGACTTCATCCTCTGTGACCTTTGTAACTCGCGTCTTGTTATGAATTTCGATTCCCAGATCGCGAATCGATTTAGCAGCACGCTTGCAGAGATCGTCCGGATAATGCGCCAACACATGTTCGGCAGCTTCCACAATCACAATCCGTGCATCCTCCGGGTGAATATGCCGGAAGTCGTTCCGAATGGTGTGGCGAGCAATCTCTGATAACGCACCTGCCAATTCAACGCCCGTTGGCCCGCCTCCCACGACCACAAATGTCATCATCTGTTCGCGGATCTTTGGATCCCGCTCTCGCTCCGCTGCCTCAAAGGCTAGAAAAACTTTTCGGCGGATGGAAGTTGCGTCTTGCAGAGTCTTTAACCCTGGCGCGACCGAAGCCCATTCTTCATGCCCAAAATAGCTATGCGTTGCACCAGCAGCAACGACCAAGTGGTCGTAGCTCAATTCTCCATCAGCCAACACCAGTCGCTTTTCGTCAAGATCGAAATCTTTCACTTCGGCAAGCAGCACCTCGCAGTTTGCCTGACGCCGAAAAATCGATCGGAGAGGAGTAGCGATATTGGCTGGTGATAGTCCGCCCGTTGCGACTTGATACAGCAGCGGTTGAAACAGGTGATAGTTGTGACGATCCACAAGAGTCACCTGAACATTTGCCTTACGCAAACTCCTTGCTGTTTCCAAACCGCCGAAACCGCCGCCAATGATTACGACGTGAGGAACGGAGACAGATGTCGTTGTGGCCACCATAGCACCCTGCTGCGAAGAAATGAGAAACCCCGACGTCAATCTGCAGATCATCCCTTTTGGATGCGTCAGTGGCAATGGATGTTTATATCGGAATGTTGCACGCTCAACCGGAAGTCTTCCTGCAAGTCAGTTTGAAGCGACTCACCCCCCATTTAGTGACTTTGGTAAGCGAGCCGTGTAGGACGCAATCTCGGTTCTCGCTGCCGAGTCCGCAACACACCACTCCCAACTATTCTGGAGCAAAGAAGCGAGGAAGCAGGGCTATTCGTAGAGAGAATTGGAAAACTCAACTAATGAAAACAAACTCGAGCTGATGAATCTGGCTCAAAATCCATCCGAAACCAACGCCTACAGTAAGCAGCATGCTGCACGCCTCCAACAAATGACAAACGATCGCCGGAAGTGGGTCCAACAGATGGAAGGCCCAATCACCGGTGATCGTGGTTTCTGGAAAGGTCCCGAACGCGATGACGTATTCAAATCGAGGCAAAGTCAGCAGTGCGAGCAAACCAGAGAAGACAACAGAGGGCCGAGCGAAAAGGTGAAAGCAGCAACAGAAAAGAAATCACAGAATATTCTCGATCGGGTTGGCTTGATACGCTTTAGCCCGCGATCACTGACATGGCTCACACCTCAAACAGGAACAACGCGGGATCAAAGCGGATTTGCTCACCATAGATTCCATTCTTTGCTCGTTTCCCTGCTGAAATCACCATGCAAACCTCGGCTGCCCGGGGAAGCTCAAGCAGCTTGCGAACACGTAATGGGTCCATGCCCTCCATCGGGCAACTGTCATAACCGAAAGCCCTCAGCGACAACATCAAATTCTGGCACCCAAGTGCCGTCGACTTGTGAGCCCAAACACGCAGATCCGCTTTACCCGCGGGACCGCGAGGCATGGGCTTTCTAAGTGCCATGAACCAGAAGAGCAATTTTTTGACGGGGCCAAAGATACCCCACGGCCCCTGACCGTATGCCAATGGAACCAGCGTGCGGTAATACTTCAAAGCTGACTCTGGTGTCTCTCGATCTGAACGCTCCATGGCCGTGAGCATTAGCTTTCGATTCCTGTCCCACGTATCCAATCGTGCAACACAGACGACTAGCTCCTGCGCTGTCGTTGCAGCAGGCTGTCCCAAACACAATCGCGCTAACTCAGCTTTCTTCTCTGCATCGCGCACCCAGTGAAATTCCCACGGCTGCAAGTTCGATGAATTCGGTGCAAGTAACGTCAACTCCAAGCACCGTCTCATGACCTCTTCCGGAACCGGCTCATCCGTGTACACCCGCGTGCTCCGCCTCGTTCGGACAACGGTTTCAAATGCGGCAGGATCTGTGTCTGCCGCAGCTTCGCTGTAGTCAAACGCAGGAACTTTTTGGAAAATCTCGGTTGCTTTGGTCATGAGCTGATATCGGTCGGAAGATATGATTTCTCAGTGGGATTCTAGCACTGCGGCCAATGCAGCACCCCCTGCCACCTCGTCATTTGCTTTGAACAAGCCGATTGTCCCCTGAGGAGCCGCTTTTACGGGAACTGTGTGCAAAGTCAACACAACAAACCTCCGCTCGAAATGTACAAAATCCTGCGACATCCCTACAATAAGCGGGGCGTGTCCCATGCGACATTTGAAGACTGAATGCTGTTGCTGCTGCATTTGTGTAGCGACAGCCGTTGCTCAGTTTGATGCTGAATGAGGGAATCCCGTGATTCAGTCCCAAAGACCACCCATTTACAAAACCTTGAATTACGAAGATGAGCCGCCGTGGTCACCACCGTTGAAATCAGCATGTATCCCTTTGTTGAAACATTTCGTGATCTGATCAAGGAATTCATTGGGAAGTTACACGACTACAGCAAACTGCAAGTCAAGGCCGGCCCAACCTCAACCGTGCTGATCGGTGAGCATGACGATGTCATGACCTGCCTAACGGAGATGATGCGATGGTCCTTTGAGCGTCATGGACAATCTGTCTTCGTCACCAAAATACTGCCGGGCTATGCACCAACTTGATCGATACCGAGAGTCGGGCTTCGGCTACAACCTTGCCTGCCAGAACTAGCGACATTGAATGCCTGAATCAAATAAAAAGTTGACTCTGATTCAAAAAGTGAATCGACAAAGACTGCCAGTTCCCCATGCACGTACTTTCTCTGTCAAAGCTCACGGAACTAAGCTATACCTCCGGACGGCCACCTGAGCCGCCAGATACGATCCGATATTCGTTTGTGCTTTCCTGCCCTCATTGAGTCCTCATGCTCTTCCAATCAAATACGATTTCCGTCTTTCAAAGTCGCACATTTCCCGGCATTGTTCTGGCACTATTGTTGGCCGGCTTACTCCATGTGATACCGGGCCCCAATCGTATTTTGCATGCGGAGGATTTCAAACTGAGCAATGCAGAGGGAAATTCACCGGTCCAGTACAACCGTGATGTCCGAGCGATATTGACCGACAATTGTTTTGCCTGCCACGGTCTGGACACTGAATCTCGCGAGGGCGACTTACGCCTTGATGAACGTTCTTTCGCGATTGAGTCCGACGCCATTGTTCCCAACCACCCTGACCAAAGTGAGCTTATCGCGCGCATCACTGCAACTGATCCTGATGTTGTTATGCCGCCGCCGGAAACAGGACACAAGCTCACCAACAAACAAATTTCAATCTTGAAGTCATGGATTGAGTCGGGCGCTGAATATCAACAGCACTGGTCCTTCATCGCCCCCCACAAGGTCACCCTCCCAAGTGAAACGGCAGACCAGACTGCAACACAAGCAATCGACTACTTCATTCTTGCTGGTGTTGAAGCGGCTGGCCTGAAACCATCTCCCGCGACCGACCGCGCTACGCTATTACGTCGAACGGCCCTCGATCTGACAGGCTTGCCACCAACACCCGAGCTCACCGAAATTTTCTTGCGTGACGACACACCCATCTCCTACGAAACACTTGTCGATCGTTTACTCGACAGCGATAGCTATGGCGAGCACTGGGCACGGATGTGGCTGGACTTGGCACGCTACGCGGACACCAAGGGTTACGAGAAAGATCGGCATCGGAACATCTGGCGATACCGCGACTGGGTCATTGACGCGTTTAATCGCGACGTTCCCTTTGATCAATTCACCATCGAACAACTAAGTGGTGACCTGTTACCAGATAGAACGGACGATCAAATTTTGGCGACAGCGTTCCATCGGAACACGATGACCAATGATGAAGGTGGAACAGACAACGAAGAATTTCGGTTCGCTGCCGTCAAAGATCGCGTTGATACAACACTGCAGGTCTGGATGGGTTTGACGATGGGCTGTGCCAAGTGCCACTCCCACAAATACGACCCGATCAGCATGCGAGACTACTATTCGTTTCTTGCCTACTTCAACCAAACACAGGACGCTGACAACGAAACCCCGTTTCACGCCACACCCACTGCTGCCCAGGCAGATCAACTCGTAGAACTGACAACGAAACTGCAGCAGGCAACGAAACTATCATCCCAACGTCCTGACGATTTTACCGATCGCTTTAACGAGTGGAAGAAAGTATTGGCAGAACGTCCACTATGGCGACCACTCAGTCTCAAAGAATTCACATCCGAGGCTGGTGTGGAAATGAATCAAGATGAACAGCATCGACTCATTGCCAGTGGCGATCGACCCCAAAAAGACACGTGGCAACTCTACTTCGAACTACCAGTTCTGCCTGATGGCAATAGCTACACATCGTTTCGCATTGACCATTTTCCTCAGGCAATCGGTGGAGGTGACTGGGAAGACAAGAATGTGGCTATCCGAGAACTGACCTTGGAACTCCAGCAGCCAAGCGGTGATCTCAACTCGATCAAATTAAAGAATCCACGTGCCACCTTTTCACAACGCGGCTGGAACGTTGCATCAGCTTTGGATGGCAAACCTGACGCAGGCTGGGGACTGTCACCCCGATTCAAGGAAGCACAAGCCGCGGTGTTTGATTTTGAAACTCCCATCTCGGGTGGCGTCTTGAAGGTCACCCTGGAACAGCAATACGGCGAAGGCCTGCTGCTAGCCCGATCTCGCTTTTCCATCAGTCAAAATCCTGTTCAATGGCTACGAGCCGAACTGAAGCCAGAACCTGAGAAAGTGTTTAGCGAGACTGTATTCCCTGAAACAATTCAGCGTCTCAAGGCGACACAAACAGCAAAAGATCAATTACAGAACTTCAAAAAGCAGATCCCAAGCACCCCGGTCATGTTCGATCTGGACGCAAAACATCAGCGCACAACCCGAATTCACAATCGTGGCAACTTTCTTGACCAAGGTGAAGAAGTCGGTGCATCGGTGCTGACCACATTTGCCAAAATGCCAGCAGATGCTCCTGCCAATCGGGTCGGCGTCGCTCAGTGGCTGATGACACCAGAGAATCCACTTACCGCTCGCGTTACGGTCAATCGCATTTGGGGGAGACTTTTTGGCACGGGGCTGGTTGAAACGGAAGAAGATTTTGGAACACAGGGCATGGCCCCATCACATCCTGAGTTGTTGGATTGGCTGGCAGTTGATTTTCGCGAACAGGGCTGGTCACTCAAACAATTGATTAAAACCATCGTCATGTCTCAAACCTATCAGCAAAGCTCAAGCGTTACCGAACGGTCGCTAACGTTGGATCCCAGAAATCGCCTGCTGTCGCGGGCACCTCGATTCCGCCTGAGTGCTGAAATGGTGCGGGATCAGGCACTCGCCGTTTCTGGACTGCTGGTCGAGAAACTTGGTGGTCCATCAGTCATGCCGCCACAACCAGCAGGCATATGGAAGTCAACCTACAGCGGTGAAAAGTGGAAGAATGCTGAAGGTGACGATCGATACCGCCGTGGCTTGTACACCTACTTGAAAAGAACAAGTCCTTACCCAGCCATGACGACATTTGACGCCGGTAGCGGAGAAGTGTGCCAGATCCGACGCATCCGAACCAACACACCGCTGCAAGCGTTGATCACGCTGAATGATGTAGTTTATCTGGAGGCCGCAGGAAAACTGGCACAACGAATGGAGAAGACGGGTGGAAGCCTGAAAGCCAAAATCGCTGCCGGTTTCCAGATGGTTCTGATCAGAGAGGCCGAAGATGCCGAAATCAGCCGCTTGGTGAAACTGCATGAGTCTCTTGCAGAAGAACTCTCTGACGGAAAAGACCTGCTGGAGTCAGCGAAGCTGACCGAGGGCGACCCAAGGCTCGTCGTGATCGCCAGCGTCCTGCTGAATCTCGACGAAACACTCATGAAACCGTGAAGCTCCCAGGCAGCACTGGTCAAAAATGACCCGTGAAAACAGCACGCATTGGACCCTGCCAAAATACCCGAAACACCACGAGATGTTCGAGTGAGCTTCGCCAGGAAGTTAGCAACGAACAACTCAAATTGAAAGATAATCATGGAACCTTCTCTTCCACTACGACTGCAAAAACTTGGTGCTGTCACTCGAAGACACTTTTTTGGGCAAGCGGGACTGGGGTTTGGCGCCCTGGCGCTCAATTCTATTCTTGCACGTGACGGGTATGCCGAGGATGCCGCATTTCGGATCCCGGCCAAAGTCAAATCGGTCATCTACCTTCACATGGCGGGATCACCCTCACAACTCGATCTTTTTGAAAACAAACCAGCGTTGGCAAAACTGCACGACACAGAGTGCCCGCAAGAATATCTCGAAGGTAAACGTTTCGCCTTCATCAAAGGCACGCCCAAGATGCTGGGACCTCAATTCAGCTACAAACAATATGGCGAAACCGGTCAATGGGTAAGCGAACTACTTCCCAACCTGTGTCGGCAGATAGATGACCTCTGTGTCATCCGCTCCATCAGCACCGAGCAATTCAACCACTCGCCAGCTCAATTACTAATGCAAACAGGCAATCCACTACTGGGTTCGCCAGCGATGGGCTCGTGGATCACTTATGGCTTGGGAAGTGAGAATGAGAACCTGCCGGGATTCGTTGTACTTTCCTCCGGGGGAAAAACCCCCAGTGCAGGAAAGTCCCTTTGGGGTAGTGGATTCCTGCCAACTGTTTACCAAGGGGTTCAGTGCCGCACCGATGGAGGTGATCCCATTCTGTACCTGTCAGATCCCAAAGGTGTCAGCCGCTCAGCAAGACGAAAGACCCTCGATGCGCTCAACGATCTGAATCGGTACCAACACCAACATGTGGGTGACCCAGAAACCATGACTCGTATTGCCCAATACGAACTTGCCTACCGAATGCAGACTTCTGTTCCGGAAGTCATGGATATCAGCAAGGAATCCCAGAAAACCTTGGAAATGTACGGAGCCAAACCGGGGTTCGTTTCCAAAGCAGAATCAGCGGCCGACCCCCGCGCCTTGTACAAAGGCGACGATGCCACTTTTGCAAACAATTGTCTGCTTGCCAGACGCTTGGTTGAAAATGGCGTTCGGTTTGTTCAGCTTTACGACTGGGGCTGGGACCACCACGGATCAAGTCGCGGGGAATCTATTGATGAAACGCTGCCGATCAAGTGCCGTCAGATTGATCAGTCGATTGCCGCCTTATTGGCTGACTTGAAGCAACGCGGCCTATTTGATGAAACACTGGTTGTTTGGGGTGGTGAATTTGGTCGCACACCCATGATGCAAAACAACGTCAACAAGAAACTTGTGAAGGGCTTCATTGGTCGCGATCATCATCCACATGCATTCACGATGTGGATGGCTGGAGGAGGTATCAAACCAGGCATGTACGGACAAACCGACGACATTGGATATTATCCAATCGAAGACCCAGTCAGTGTTCGCGATCTGCAAGCTACAATCCTGCACCAGACGGGACTCGATCCCCATCGATTCAACTTCCCGTACCAAGGATTGAATCAGCGCCTGATCGGTCCAACGCAAAAAGGCCGTGTCCTCACCGACATCCTTTTGTAACGATCCCGCGGCGTTGTCTCAACTGCGTGACGCAGTCCCTTTACACGCGACGTGCCCCACGCCACCATTCACCCCACGCCATAGTGCATATCGTGGAAAAACATGAGCCTTGACCCCACAAGCCAGCATGATCATTCCGTTACCGACGCTGATGTAGATCGCGTCAACTCAGTCAGTGCAAGCGGTGGTTACTGGAGCGCTGACTTGGCCCCCATCCCACCATCCCAAAGGAAGTGGGGCCTGAAGGATGTCATCGCTTTGTGGGTTGCCCTATCAGCCTGCATACCGACTTACATGTTGGCATCTTCCCTCATCGAAGAGGGCATGAATTGGTTGCAAGCAGTGGCAACCATTTTCTTGGGCAATTTGATTGTTCTCGTCCCTATGGTTCTCAACGCACATGCGGGAACCAAGTACGGTATTCCATTTCCAGTACTCTGCCGAGCTTCTTTCGGGATTCGTGGTGCTAATGTGCCAGCCATGCTGCGAGCGTTAGTGGCTTGTGGCTGGTTTGGGATTCAATGCTGGATTGGCGGCTGGGCGATCTACAAGGTGATCGAGATTTACCAGCCACAATGGGACACTCTACCGAAGTTGGCAGGACTGGGCATCAACACGCCCCAACTGATTTGCTTCATGATTTTCTGGCTTGTGAATCAGGCCATCATATGGCGAGGAATTGAGTCGGTTCGCCTGCTATTGAACATCAAGGCGCCCCTACTGATTGGCTTGGGACTCGCATTGCTGTACTGGGCATACGAGTCAGCCAATGGCTTTGGAACCATGCTTTCACAGCCATCATCATTTAGTTCAGGCGAAGAAAAAGCGGGGCAGTTCTGGAGCTTCTTCTTCCCGGCATTAACAGCGAATGTTGGATTCTGGGCGACGCTGTCATTGAATATCCCCGACTTTACGCGATATGTGCGAACACAACGGGACCAGGTTCTGGGGCAGGCAATCGGGCTTCCATTGACGATGGGACTCTATTCATTCATCGGTGTTGCCGTGACCTCCGCAACGGTCGTGATCTACGGGGCCCCCATTTGGGACCCGGTCGACCTGCTAGCCAAGTTCACCAATCCACTGTGGCAAGTCGTGGGTTTGATTGGCTTGGTGATTGCTACCTTAGCCACGAACCTGGCTGCCAACGTGATCGGTCCCGCAAACGATTTTGCGAATCTTTGGCCGCGTCGCATCAACTTTCGAATGGGTGCAGTGATCACGGGCGTGATTGGAATCATGATCCAACCATGGCGACTAGTCGAAGACCCCAGTGGATACATTTTCACTTGGCTTGTTGCTTATTCGGCGCTTCTAGGTGCTGTTGGGGGCGTAATGATTTGCGACTACTTCCTGCATCGCAGAATGTGCTTACAGCTTGACGCGTTATATTCGCGTGAAGGTCCCTATTGGTACAAGCGAGGTTTTCACACTGCGGGCATCGTCGCATTATGTGCCGGCATCATCCCGTGCATCCCCGGTTTCCTGAGTGCGATCGGAGTGGTCGATGTCGCTTCTATCTGGACCAGTCTTTACCACTATGCATGGTTCATCAGCTTTGGTTTGTCATTCCTTGTTTACCTCCTTGGGATCACGATGAATCGTCGCAACGCAGCAGCGTAAAACTCCGTAATAAAAGCTGGCTACAACAACAGTCATCTCAAGCAGGATCAACAACGAGCAGTAGCAATGACCCATTATGATTCCATCGCAAAGGAGTACAAAGAATCCAAACTTCTTCCGTGGCGTGATCACATTGAAAAACACACATTGATGGAACTAGCAGGATCAATCGCAGGCCAGCAAGTCATTGACTTGGCATGCGGTGAAGGACATTTCACCCGATTGCTCAAACAAAATGGCGTCGCATCAATCCTGGGTGTCGATGTGTCCGAGGGAATGATCGAATTGGCGTTGTCGGAAGAACGCAACCGACCTTTGGACATCGAATACCGCGTCCTGGACGTTTGCGACTTGAACGTCAGCAGTGAGTACGACCTTGCCTTTGCTGCTTGGTTGCTCAATTACGCCACCGATGCTCAGCAACTTTTACGCATGAGTCAATCAATCGTCAGATCACTCAAACCGGGTGGAAGATTTGTCACGATCAACACCAACCCGGATGATCCCATCTCGAATTTCCAAATGGGAAAGCCATTCGGATTCACCAAGCACACTAGCGTCTCTGAACAAGAGGGTTCCGATCTTCCTGAAGGGACGCCCGTGGTCTGGAAACTGGTTTTATCGGAAAGCAAACAGATCGAAATCACCAACTATCACCTGTCAAAATCTACAGTAACCAACACTCTGCTGGAATCAGGATTTCGCGAAGTCAACTGGCATCTACCCCGTGTCTCGCCCGTCGCGATTAAAACTGATGGATACGATCACTGGAAGCCATTTGTGGATTCACCACCATTTGTCTTTCTCGAATGTCATGTTTGACGCAGTCTTCCCTTGGACTTGGTGAAGGCACTGGATGGAAGACCAATATCAAAGCTTACCTGGCGAAGCTAGATTTGTGGGGCTCATCAAAATGTGCTTCGGGTTTTAGAAAGACTTGCCTTGGTTTCCAACACCGACAGTGGGGCTGCAGGCACAGAATGGCGAGCCTACTGCAGCACTTTATCCGTAAAGTCCAAGAACCAGTTCCAGTCGACTTCCCCGAGACCATGTCCGCCACTGCGAATGTGGTAGCCCGTGTTCCCCACGATTCTCGGCGCATTTAACGCTGGCATGCTTATTTCCGTGATGGACTGTTTGCCTAGCAACGCAAACACGGGTGCGGCGGCGACCAGCGACGCGTACTCGCCTTTGGGGTCAGCCCAAAGATCCTCATCGGAACTGGCGACGTACACCGACCGAGGCGCAATCAAGGCCATCACTTCGTGCTGATCAACGGGAAGCTGCGACTCACGTTGAGCGTACTTTGAAAAGGGTTCGCAAAACCAGTGTGGAAAGCTGGAAGTGATTCGACCCACTGTTTCTCCATAAGCACGCCGTGACAGTGCAGCGCCACCACAGCCTGAATTATTGCTATACGCCACAGCAAAACGAGGGTCCTCGCAAGCTGCCCACAACGATGCCTTGCCACCTCGTGAATGTCCAACCACCGCTACCTTTTCCGCATCGATCACCGACACCTTTTCCAAATGATCCAGCACCCGACTGGCAGCCCACCCCCAAGCTGACAAGCTGCGCCATGCTCTTGAAGTCGGGAGAGCGCCGCTCGCAAAAAAAGCCCGGATACCCTGCTGGTATCCATCTTTTTTATCTGGATCCACATCAGAAGTGTGAAAAGAAGCGGTCGCGTAACCACGCTGAACGATTGTCTTGGCTGGCCAAAATGGATCATTTTCTAGAATCGCTTTTTCCAATGGAATGAAGTAACGATTGTTTATGTGAATCACAGCAGGCACTTGCCCCTCGACTCCATTAGGAATGAACAACACAAAGGGAAACTTGTACTGCCGGTCACCGATATTCACTACCGCGACCATACTCCGCCCCGTCGCCAACCCGTCCCAAATATCCTTTTGCTCTTCAACCTGCTCAAAAGTCAGCGAGTAGTTGATCTCGGGACGCTGGCCATAGACTTCATTGCGAAACAGTGACAACAGCTCCTCACGTCTTAATTGCCCCCAATCATCTGCTGTGACGATCGGTTTCCCCGATTGACTGACCAAAGGATCAGGAAGTTGAAAAGCGGGGACTTTGGACTCCTGATAATTAAATTCTTTCCGCCTCTGGGAATTCTTTTGGACCAACGCCGGTTGAGCTTGCCATGGCTCCGCATGCAACTTCGAATCAGAAACCACGGCTTGTCCGTAGCAAAGCCCCCCTACCGCGATGGTTTGCAGCCAGCAAACCAACATTGCCGTTGGGATCCAGCTACCATTTGTAGTCACAGTCTTGGCGGTTTTCATCGCAGATACCTTGTGGATGCGGGGTGTGTGACCCCGTTTATAGTATCGTCAGACATGAACAACAGCCTCACTTGGCAAATTTCCGGCAAAACAAACGCGATTCAGAACTCGAGACCTCCTGCGGTGTTCACTTACGTATCTCCGAGTGTGCCTTGATCATTCGCCGAACTCTTCCCCAATAATTGAACAGGAAATCCCATGAAATGTCTCACATGCTTGAGCGTCGCTTTAACGCTGGTGATTGGTTTCCAAGCTGATGCTCAAGATCAGCGTGAAGCAAAGCCACGCGGTGTGCAGCAAGAGGACAATGGCCCCGGTGGCCCTGGACGTGGAGGGCGGGGTGGCCCTGGCTTTGGTGGCCCCGGACAAGGTGGGCCCGGACAAGGCGGGCCGAGGCAAGGTGGCCCTGGACAGGGTGGACCTGGACAACAAGGTGGACGCCCAGGCATAGGCGGCCCCGGGCAAGGCGGCCCCGGTTTTGGCGGACGTGGTCAGGGCAACCGTGGAGGTGCAGCAGGGAGTCGTGGTGGCATGATGAGTTTCCTGCCTATTCTTGTAGCCTTGGATGTCAATCGTGATGGCGAAATCTCAGCAACGGAAATTGACAACGCCGCAAAAGCGTTAAAAACACTTGATAAGAACAAAGATGGAAAACTAACTCCCGATGAGCTCCAACCAGAGCTAGGTGGACGTGGCGGCGGAACACGAGGTGCAGGTAATCGCAGTGGAGGAAGCCGTGGCGGTGGAGAGCGTGAATCACAAGGGCGCGTCGCTCCAAGCAGTGTTCCTGAGCGTGGTTTTCAGCGTGGCGGCCCTAGTGGGGGAGCGATGAACGCTGCCAGCCGCCTGATGGGATTTGATGAAAATAAAGACGGCAAGCTCAGTAAGGAAGAACTACCCGAGCGAATGCAGCCACTGATGATCCGAATTGATCGCGACAAAGATGGTTTTCTTTCCAAAGAAGAACTCGATTCGATGGGGGGATCAGGTAGTCGAGGCCCTGGTGGTGCTGGCAGTCGCGGCTCCAGTGGTCGTGCCCCCAGCGATGCGGGCGGTGCCAGCCCACAAGGTGAACGCCCACGGCGACCACCCGTTGAGTGATTTCTGAACACGCATCCTCATTGAATTCACACTACGCTGCCCTGCGATTCACTTAATCGCAGGGCATTTTTACGTAAGAGCCACCTTGAATTGGTTTACCATGGCTCAGTCTTGCTTGTGCTCATCCTGGCGCTGTTTGCGTCCGAACGCCTCGCCTGTGTTCACGATCTTATAAAAACGTTGCGTTATGCTCCAAAACGTGTTAGTCAACAGCTGACCGGCTTGATAAACGACTGCCCCTTCATTGTGGGCTGAGCATGGGCAACTAGCCCTGTATTTTTGAGAAAGAATCCTCCGCACATTTCCAGAATTGCAGATCGTCGCTCCAAATGAGTTTGCCGTTGTGTTTCCTGCCCTCTACAAATTCATGACCCGATGCACGCCCAAACTCAAATTAACTTGCATGTGTGGACCAACAACATCCTGATCATTGAGCGTTGAAGCCAAGTGCTCGCGTATTTCTGCAACGACTGACCCGCCCATGAAAATCGCCACTTGCTGCTTGGGGAAAAAGACAAAGAAGGTTTTTTTCTGCATCTTGATATTAATCACAACAGCATTTGGCTTCCTGGTATTCAATGCAGCGCGTCTACGATCACGACAACTAGACGTTCAAGCAATCGAGCAAAGTGACATTGACCAAACCGTCGCACTGTCACATTTATCAAATGCAGTTCAGATCCCAACGGTGTCTTACACCAATCGTGCAAAAAACGAAGAGCAAGCGTTCCAGGATTTCCAAGAATTGCTTGAGGCTTCTTATCCGGCCGTTACAGCGCACTTGAAACGATACACGGGAGAGGACTTTGACGACGCACAAAACCCCAGCCTGCTTTATCAATGGTCGGCCGACAAGCGTGAAGAGACACCCGCCATTTTGTTGATGGCACATTACGACGTGGTTGCCATCGAGCAAACCTCGCTTGAGGAGTGGCAGCATCCACCGTTTTCGGGTGTGATCGAAAATGGATATCTTTGGGGGCGTGGTACCTTAGATGACAAAGGTGCTGTGATCGCTTTGATGGAGGCATGCGAACGGCTCATCAAATCTGGCTTTCAACCCCAACGCGACATCTACCTCTCGTTTGGACATGATGAAGAAGTTGGTGGCAAATATGGCAATCAACAGATAGCAACATGGATGCGGAACAAAGGAATACGACTGGAAATGGCCCTTGATGAGGGAGGTGGCATTTATCAAGGTGTCCCCGGGCTCGAGCAACCAGCAGCCCTGATTGGAATTGCAGAAAAGGGTTATGTGAACGTCGCAATGAGAGTCCAGTTGAATCAAACGGAGGCAGGACACGCATCCATGCCGCACGGGGAAACTGCGATTGGAATTTTGTCATCTGCACTTACGACACTACAGCAGACACCGTTTCCTGCGAGGCTTGATGGTGGGGTCAGCCGGATGCTTGATTACCTTGGTCCAGAAATGTCTTTTCTCAATCGAATCGCGATTGGCAACAAGCACCTCTTCGGCTCGATCATCGAAAACCAGTTCAGCAGTACACCAGCAGGCAACGCTGCATTGAGAACAACGTTGGTACCCACCATGATCGAAGCAGGCTTTGCAGAAAATGCCCTGCCTTCAACTGCTTCCGCGAATCTCCATCTGCGAATTCAGCCGGGAGAAAGTGTTGAATCGGCACTGCGATTTTTACGTTCCACCATTCAGGATGATCGCATCACTCTGCACATTGATCAGACGCTGAATGGTAAACCACGAGACCAATTGGCATACCGGGATCCATCCAGAATATCTTCTGACACAAGTGCTTCTTTTCTAGCCTTGCATCGCACAATCAAACAGATTTTTCCTGACGTAGCCGTGGCACCTTTTTTCGTCGTCGCCAGCACTGACTCTGCTCACTACGATGACCCCACTCTCACCAAAGATGTATACCGCTTCACACCATGGCACTTGGACCGGGAAGGGGTGACATCGATTCATGGGGTCAATGAAAAGATTGCCACTACCCAGTTCATACAGATGATCCGTTTCTATGAGCAATTAATTATAAATTTAGCGGGAAACACTTGAATCGAGGTCGATTTAGCGAAGGGGGATCCCTTGCACGTATAGTTCTGTGCGCGTGAGACCGACCTGACAAGTCGACTACCACCGCCGTCCGCCCCTAAGTTTCCTGAGCCATTCGGTCGCACTATGAATCGGTCAAAAATGTTGAGCTATGGCATCACTGCTGTCTGTCTCGGAATCGTGGGGTATTACGGCTGGAAATTTACAGCTCGCAATGCCTACGAATCGGCCCGTTACAGTGTCATATCCTCGGATGGCAATTTTGAGGTTCGCGACTACGCCGATCTCATTTTAGTCTCAACAGCGATGCGATTTGACGCTCAAGGAAGCGATGGCAGCTTCTCGCGTTTATTCCGTTACATCAGCGGCGATAACGGCCAACAACAAAAAGTGGCAATGACGACGCCTGTCTTCATGGAGCGAGGGTCTGAAACACTTACTGGCGAAACCACGCCGGATCAAACCCGCCCTGATGGTGGACAAGCGGGTAACCAACCTGGTCAGATGGCGTTTGTGGTCCCCGAACAAGTAGCGTCCGGGGGAGCCCCTCAACCGGGTAACGAAAACGTCAAATTGCGAGAGCGGGAAGGCGGAAGGTTTGCAGCTATCAGATTTACGGGCCGAATGGGTGACGAAGCGCTTAGTCGAAAAGAAAACGAGTTACGTCAGTGGATGGAACAACAAAATTTGACCGCTGCCGGGTCAGTGGAGTATGCCGGCTATGACCCACCATGGACCCCAGGATTCCTGAGGCGAAACGAAATCCTGATCCGAATCAAATGATTTCATGGTTCGCTGATCTGACAACCAAAGGACGACTTCCATATCGCTAACGACCCGCCACGCTGCCTGGTTTGATCCAAGGGATTGATGACCGGGTTCACTGTCATGCACGGTTGCACATTGCTGCCTGCTCGCCCATCAATTTCCCGATGCTCGTTGGTTCGTTTATAATCTCGCTCCCCACCAAACCGAACGGAGCGAGTTTCAAGATGCAGCCTTACTGGTTTCCTGCGCTGATCTGTTTCATGATCACCGCCACGATTCACGGAAGTGAACCTCTCGTTCACGTCTCCCTTGCCAAAGAACATCGCATCGTCACTTATCGTCTCAGCGAGCGGGACGGCACTCTCACCCTCGTTGACAGTGTGACTGTCAACGGAGGGCCAGGGGCCTTGGCTTATCACCCTACTTTGCCCCTTCTATTCGCCTCGATCCGCAGCACTGGAAACCTTGCCAGCTTCCGAGTCGACACATCGACGGGGAAGCTGACAAGCATCAACGAGATCCCTGCGGGTGCTGACCCCGCCTACTTGTCCGTTGACAAGTCAGGCCAACTGCTCATGAGTGCCTATTACCGCGCGGGGAAAATCCTTGTGCACGCGATCAAGGAGAATGGTACCCTCGGAGAGGAGTTGCAATCCATCTCGACTGACGAGCGAGCGCATGCGATCGTGCCGGACCGCTCGGGTCGTTATTGGTTTGTCCCACACACCCGACCCAACGCAATTTTCCAATTCGTACTCAATGCTGGGGCAAAGTCGTTGGTCGAAAACAAGCAACCAAAGTTGTTGCGCAAGTCCAACACAGGTCCACGACATCTTTGGTTCCACCCAAGCTTGGATTTTGCCTACAGCAGCGATGAACAAGGATGCAGCGTTTCAACTTACGCATTGGACAACACAAGTGGCACCCTCAGCCTAGAACAAACGCTGTCAACACTGCCGGAAACAGAAGGTCATGTGAATACAAACAGCACGTCGGACATTGAGGTTCATCCGTCAGGCCATTTTGTCTACGTCGCAAATCGAGGGCACGACAGCATCGCCCGGTACGCCGTGAATCCCAATGACGGGCTTCTAAAGCGACTTGGGAACACTCCAACCGAACAGACAACGCGTTCCTTCAACATTGATCCAAGCGGCCAATTTTTGATTGCTGCTGGCCAAGCCTCTGGTAACCTCGCAGTATTTCAAATCAACCCAAAAAGCGGGGACTTGAAACGCCTGCACACGCTGATCGCCGGCAAGACTCCGTGGTGGGTCATCATTCGATAACCTAATCTCCGCAATGTCACTTGGTTATTCCCAAGCTCCACGTGTCCTCACCAGCCCCAGCTTCACAGCGAGATCAGGAAATCAGAGTGTCGCGAGCATTGCCCTTTGCGATCAACGCTGCCATTTCAGGATCCAACTGCATCGTTTCCAGCACGAAGCCCTCTTCGGTAGCAACAGAATCGTTTTTCAGAACTTCCATCAAATTGCGTTCGATCGTGTGACAGATCGCATCTAGTGGCAGGTGGTCGATTCGTCGCGTATCGAATGGGTTTTGCAATTCCATTCCAATCCGATCGAGAGACAACATAGGTAGAGCCAACAACATGATGAACAGCGGGATCAGGTAGATACCATGATTAAATTCCAGACCGCCAACAGAAAAGGTTGCTGCATCGACGAACTCGCCCATCAAGGCGAAGGGTAACGCGATCAAAAACATGAGGATGAATTGGCGAACCTGAATTGCAGATGCACGCGCAAGCGGTGTATTGCGGATCCGCTCACACCCACCCAAGTAATCGATGATCATTCCCCGTTGCTGCTCGGCTTGCAAGAAGGCATATCGGCTCATCCCTTCCCGCCGTCCCTCACTCAGCATCTGAGCCATGATCGTAGCAACGAAGGTTGGCATATGAGAAGCCTCGGAAACTCGTTTCGCATTCGCTCGCCCTACCAATCTCGATATTTCGGTTAGCGTGGGGTCATCTCGCAAACTGCACCGAATCACATGAGGCATGACGGCTGTCCAACGAATGAACTGATTTCGCCATTCTCCGCTGGGTGGTCCGTACGATGACGCGATGACCCCCAGATTGCGTGATTGGTTCACAATGCCGCCCCACAGCTTTCGTGCTTCCCACCAGCGGTCGTAGCCAGCATTGGTGCGAAGTACCAACAAAAGACCAAGCACAGCACCTGCTGCTGACAGCACACTGGATGGTATAGCCAGTACCACATCGAACTTTGCCTTCGCTACGGTTGCGATCAGAACGATGAGAAACGCGAGAATGCCAAACTTAACGATGTCGAAGATAACGCGTGGAAGTGCCGATCCCCGGACGGTCAAAGCCCCTACCCAGAATGAGTAGTTCAAGGCTTGCGGTTCCTCAAGCGACTCAGTTTCGTTTCTTTCGATGGAGTTTTCTGATGAATCCACGCTGTACGACTCTCGAGGTTAGGATCTGTGATCGGTTGTAGGGAGCACAAAAGGCACCAGCACCACCCAACAAGAATGGCAATGCCCGCCTCCGGCTTCGGTTTGGATGACGCCGTGTTTAGAGACGCGTGTTGAGAAGCCTGCAAAGCAGTGCCTGCCCCATGAACTCGCGGTACCCGTGTCGCATTATTGTAAATATTCAACCCGTGCGGTCAACGAGCGGCGATATGGCTTTGAATCGGTAGTGTTTTGTTCAGGCTTGCCAAAAGCCACGCATGCATCAAAGACATTCCCATCACATTTAAAAATGGAGGAAAAGAGCCCCTCGGCGGACAATGTTTTTGTTTCGCGCAGGTGAGAACACGTGTCAGCAGCAGACAACTGCAAGGTCGCTGAAGCTGTTTTCTGTCCATTCAATGGGAAAACAAATTCCAGCGGCAAACTACCGCCAAGCGATCAAGAAGCAAAACTCAAGACCTGAATCGTCAGTCAGAAAGCCTTCGCTTTCTCAGCAGAAAAATGCCTGCAACTCACGACGACCGTTCCGGCGTGCGTGCTGTAGTCTTTAGCAGCCTGAGCCGATCTAGGTTTGGCGTAGTAGCTGAATCATCATTGCAAGAGATTCAACGATGATCAGCAACACGCACGGACGCTTCGGTACGCCACATCTCAACAGGAAGCGAACGAAGATAAACCCAATCGAATCAGGCGGCGTCGTCGATTGCTCGCCAGTAATTTTTGATCCATGGGGCAGGCAAGGTTGATTTCAACAATCCACCTTTGTAACCCTCGATTGCTTGGTCTGGCAGGGGATAACCGTGGAATACCAGAATTCGCATATCGACTGGTTCCTGTGGTTCCCGGATTAGATTGAATGGAAAAGTTGGCCGGCAACTACGTTTGAAACTGCGCACCCACTTTTCGGGCCAGAATTCCAGGTCGTCGCGAAGCGTGTTACTGACATATTGCTGCTCAATCCGAAAGTTCTCAAGCGCCCATGCTTCATTCTCAGCAAAGTGGGAATAGACGTATTGATGCTTTTCAGGATTGAAACGGAAGATCGATGTATTTCCGACTCGCCCATCTCTGCCCGGCAGATACTTTGCCCTCCGCTTTTCCAACCAATCCTGAATCACACAGAATTTACTCGGTGCAAAGGTGAAAAAGTCATCCATTGGCCCGGTGATCACAATATCGAGATCGAGAAACAGAGTGTCACCTTGAAGGTTTGCTAACCCGGGCTGGAACAAGCCAACCTTACGCCAAGTCGATCCACCAGGGCGTCGATCAAACTCAGCTTCATCGAATGGTGTTACGGGCAGCGGCAAAGCCTCCACCTCGTCACGAAGCCCGGAAGGATCATCGGTCAAGCAGATGAATCGAACCGACCCCGAAAGGTGCTCGCGAACTCCTTCGTACAAACGGTTCACGTAGGCTCCGCCGTACTTCGAACCCCATTTAATGCACAGTATGTTCTTCGTCGTCATGACAAAGCGTCTCCACAGGCGAAATCGAGAAGATGGACGCCCTATGTTGCCTGAATTCACGATTTCAACCAAGACCAGTTTTCTGAGTTCACTCAGCAACACTTAGGTCGCAAACAACGGGAATCCAACCGCTGTTCGCGGATGCTGCCCGAACAAAACCACCAGCGGATTAGAAACCTACCCAATTTTGCCTGTCAGGAGCGGCCCTATTTCCATGCTGAATTGACGTGAAATACTGCGACAAGAATACAGGAACCTGCCGACGCACAAAGTCTGCCAGGTCATGATTAAACCTTGCACCAGTTGTCGAATTCAAGAATTTCGATCATCCACTATCGGCACATCAAAACCCTCAATGACATTCTGACGCAACTTTAAGCGTTCCACTGATGCGGCAATTCGAATTCCCCGCCGCTTTGCTGTGGCCCGTGTCTCGCGAATCGTGTTTTTAGCCACTAGGGTATCCTTGGTGTTACCAAGAATATCGATCGCGATGCCACTCTCGTCACCGCTATCGATGATCCGGTTGTTCTCCAACACATTGCGATTGGCCCAAAAATCTTGACCACGTGAATCATCGCGAAACAGCACGCCGACCTTTCCGCTTCGAGTGATCTCGTTGTCTCGCATCACATTATCAGTGTCGTTGTGGCCAATCGACATCCCCTGCGACCGATTCCCATGCATTCGATTCTGTTCTGCGAGTCCGTGTTTGACGCCCCAGCACCAGAACAAACCGATGTTGTTATCTTCCAGCAGGTTCCCCCGCATGACCGGTCTCTGCGATCCGGAACCAGGATGCAAACCATTGCCTTGGTTGCCATGCACATGGCACTTTTCAACATGAACATCATGACAAATCTGGAAACTGATCCCATCACCGTTGTAATTGCGTGATTCAACATTACGAATCACAAATCGTTTGCAATCCTGCAGAAATATATTTCCTCCGTAATTGCCATTCAAATTGCCGTTATTCGCAAGATTCCCATCGAGGCAAAGATCCTCAATCAGAACATCAGAACACTTTTCGCTGGTCAACAGCGGAAATAGTGACTCGCAAGTTGGGCCTTCGCTCATCCATAAGTTTTTGCGCAATCCCTTATTCAACTTGAATCGATTACCGGCACGAGCCACAAGTGTTCGCTTGATGACCTGAGCACCACCGTGGTGCGGATTTTTTCCAACAAGAGTTACTCCATCCCCAATTCGAAAATCAGCA
>Ga0315320_10000924_pt1 | contig 24054 bp, 15 predicted proteins | sample M140m21515metaG_FD_203458 | JGI IMG/M metagenome (GOLD analysis project Ga0315320, IMG submission 203458) | Ammonia-oxidizing marine archaeal communities from Monterey Bay, California, United States - M1 40m 21515 | ecosystem: Environmental > Aquatic > Marine > Coastal | place: USA: California... | reverse complement strand
GACAATCGAGCCCAGTCATCGTCGGTGATCGCATCTACCTAACGGCGGTCGAGGGACCGATGAAAAACAACAACCTTGTTTCGTGCCACAACTTGACCACCGGCGAGTTGCTGTGGAAGAAATCATTTACCAGCAGTCTGCTCGTTGCCAACAACGTTTACACCAGTCGCGCGGCACCGACACCGTCTGCTGATGCCTCGGGCGTCTTTGCCTTTTTTGAGAGCGGAAATCTGATTGCATTGACTCCAGATGGTGAGGTGCGTTGGGAAAGAGACCTGATCAAGGATTACGGAAAATTCGTTGGCCGATTCGGCTTGGGTGGTTCGATTGCTCAACTTGATGATCAGATATTCATCGTTGCCGACAATGATGGCCCCTCTTACATCGCTGGCTTTGATAAGAAGACGGGCAAAACGACATGGAAGACAGATCGGGCAAGCAGAATTTCGTGGTCCTCACCAATGATGGTGAACATCGAGGGTAAAGATCAAATCGTGATTTCGTCATCCGGTTCAGTCGATGGCTATGATCCCGCAGATGGGACACGACTCTGGAGCTACGACAATGTCGGCGGTAATACGGTTCCCTCAACCATTGATGCTGGCCAAGGATCATTCCTGGTCGGTGCGTCTCCTGGCCGGAATGGAGAAGCGTCGGAGGGAGCGAAGGAATCCAACCTATTGATGAAAATTGTTTCATCGGATGACGGGTTCACTCCCAAGATCATCTGGAAAAGCTCCGATGCAACCAGTTCATTTGGGTCTCCAATCATTTACAAGGGGCACGCTTACTACACGAATCGCGCAGGTGTTCTGTATTGCATCGATGCAGGTACAGGCGAAACCCAATACACCGCGAGGTTAGCAGACAGCAACTGGGCAACTCCCGTCGGTGCTGGCGACCATATTTTCTTCTTCGGAAAAGATGGACGCACCTCAATTGTCCAGGCGGGATCAAAAAAAGAGATCCTCGATGAGAACCGACTGTGGAAGTCTGCAGGTGGAGGGGGCCCTGGTGGGTTTGCCGGAGAGATCCAATATGGTGTCGCTCCTACGCCAAACGGCTTCGTCGTTCGGACCGGAACACAACTTTTTCTCATTGGAAAACCATAGTATTCCACTCACCGTCGAAAACAATGGCGGACTACACCCTAACCGGGTGTCGATGAAACCGGAGCACCCTGTGCGGTGCGCAGCTTAATCCGGACGGAACCAGGGCGTTGAATCGCACTTTCGATTTCGCCCTCATCCTGTTGGCACACGTCCTCCATCTCAGTCACGGCCTCCGTGTCAGTCATAGCAACGGCCCAGCAATCTGCATCGCCGTGTTCATACAGCAGGACATCATTTTCAGTCGGATCCTGCTCGCAGCCGAGAGCGTGATAAACCAGCGATGCTCCAGTCTTCACATCGAAGGCCGATTTTTTTGCTGGCTGCATGATGATGTACAACCCCTGCCGGGCTCGCGTCATTGCCACATACAACAGGCAGAGAGCTTCTGTCATACCACCAGCTGCCTGTGCGCCAAAGACACGCTGCCAGTGCCCGGTTAAAAAGTGCCACGCTTTCTGGTTCAGGTAACGAGTGATTCCGTCAGGCGGCTCACCGATTTCTTTGATATCCGAAACGGAACTACCTGATGCACGCGTCAATGCACCGTCCAGTTCCGGCAACACAACCGCATCAAACTCTAAGCCCTTGGACTGGTGAACCGTCATGACTCGAACAGGTGCTATCTGTGGTCGCTCGACACGTTTTTCACGAACCAAACGAACAAAGTCCCTAAGCCTCGGAGCTGCCTGCAGTTGGTAACTGATGGCCAAGCGGGTCAATTGTTCCAACCTCAGTGTTTCTCGCTCGTCACAAGCAGGCGCCAACACTCCGGCAAAAAACTCTATTGATTCAGCTAAGCCTCGTTCCTCAACCATGTCCCGCACGTAGTCAGGTCCAAATTGGGGCAATTCGCCCAACGGTGTCGAGCTAGCATGAAATTCCCATCGGCCATCGCCAGGATGCTCTGCCATCATCAAGGTGGACAGGATTGTTTCGACAGCCGCTGCATCAGTCAGCGGATTCCCACCCTCCTGACTGACCTCGACCCCAAGGTTTTCCAGCATAAAGATCAACTGAGCAACACCACGATTGGTACGAGTCAGAATCCCAATCGATTTCCCAGGAGCTTTGCGATTCAGCTCGGCCACCAAGTCGGCCGCGCGTTCATAACATGCCTGCTGCCGAGCCTCACTATCTGCATTCTCTGGATTAGCAGAAGTCATGACCTGAACATGGCCAAGCAACCCTTGCTTAAATGCCTGGTGTTCCGGAAAACGTCTACAGAACGTTTTTAACGCAGCAGCTTCATAAGTTGCCTTGTTGGTTGGATCAGCATCACCCGCATCTGCGATGGGATGCCTAGTAAGATTTTTAAACGTCTGATTAACTACATCAACAACAACCTGACTACTGCGATAACTTGTGTTCTGCTCATCCTCGACAACGTCTGGTATCTGGTCAGCCACAGCGTCAAAAATCTCTGCCACACCGCCGCGCCAGCCATAAATCGCCTGTTTGGTGTCACCAACACAAAAGAACGACTGCGCCACAGCACGCTCGTCTTGGACTTGTTCCTTTGCTGTATCAGGATCTGTGACGCGCATTGCAAGCGGTCGCAGAACCTGCCACTGCACCGGGGAAGTATCTTGAAATTCATCCAACAACACATGATTGATCGCCCCGTCCATGCGATCACCTAGCAGTTTTTGATCAAGCGATGCGAATCGTGATGCGAGCCGAATGGAGACATCCTCAAATCCCAACACTCGTGCAGACTGCTTCAAATCTGTCACATTATTGTTGTAAACATCGAGCACCTTGCCTGTTGCGATATTCTGCCCCTTCAATAACGCTAAGACATTTGTACGCACTGCTGCGTACAGAGTATCAAACGCATCATCAAGTTCCTCAGGGAAGGGTGAACGAAAGTATTTCACCTCTGTGTTCAATCGTCTTGCGCTGGCAATATTTGCAATCAGCGTGTCGTCAGCAAGCGCACCAAAGTCCTTTGTTTCAATTTGTTGTGCCAGCTTTTCCAAACGAGTCATCAAACGCTTTTGGGGTACCTGGACAGAACGCATGGCAAGCACAGCTTCAGCGAGATCCTTGTCACTGGGAGCCTTCGGGGCTGCTAATTTCTCCCAGACTTTCAAGCCACACTGACGCTGCCCGCTATAAGCAGTATCGACAACCTGCAGCAATTCCCTTGCGATCGACCGACGATTCTCACCTTTTCCTAGCATCGAAAGAAGCGCCATCATTTCGGACGGATCCAATGTCGCGATGAGGGAATCAACCGCTTGTTCACGCAGCCAGATCTCCTCAATTTCATCCGTTAAACGCCATGCCGGCGGCAGCCCCAATTCAAACGAAAAGGATCTTGCCAATTGCGAGAAGAGACTGTCCAACGTGCAAATACGTAGACGGTGCACGTTGCGTAACAACTTGTCAAACATCTGCAGGCATGCAGAGCGAGGTAGCGTTGGCAGGCCGACCTGGTCACGCAACGCTTCCAATGCTGCTGGATCACTCTCATTGGCGGCATGGGCAAGTGTCAACAGAACCCGATCCAGAATCTCACCTGCTGCTTTCCTGGTGAACGTAGTTGCCAAAATTGACTCTGGTGCCGCACCCTGCAACAAAATTCGCATCAGTCGGGCCGTCAGGCGGTATGTTTTTCCGGTGCCGGCAGAGGCACGCACCACAGTCGGCAACAACATCCCATCAGAAGCCACATCCTCGTTTTCACCTGAGTTCTCGTCCGACAGGTGCCCCTCTGCCACGACCGATTTTTCGTTGGCAACAGCATGCTCGCCAGAGTCTTCCACGGGCATTTCATCGCCTGTAAATTCCTCTTTCATCGACGCCTCTTGTTGATCTTGCAAATGGCCCTGACCAGCTTGAATTGATTCATTCTGATGGACCATATCGTCACGTTTTGAATCTCCTTCACTTCCATCACTCTGTTTCGATTCACTCATGACTTCACCTCCCTCGCCGAAGCTTCGGGCTCATCCACCGACCGACTTGTGATTCCAGTCTGTAAAATCATGTCGTAATCATCGTACTGGACACGTTCTTCCGTAGGCTCGAACCGTTCGGCCCAAATACCGCGAACACATCCCTCGATGATCTCCACCGCCTCCGCCATTTGTTCCTCAGTGAAGTCAGCGATATTGATTTTCGTTTCCTCATCTTTTTCACTGATATTGAAGTAACCCAACTCCACTGTAGCTGGATCCTCCTTGATACCGAGAAAGGGCACCATCATGCGATACAGCGGCAACTGTAGATCGATCCACTGGTAAACCCCATCCACTTTTTTAAGATGTTTTTTCTCCGGGCGGTGTCCATGAGTTTTGTAGTCAAGAATTGCATAGCGTCCGGTCTGTGCATGAAAATCGATGCGGTCAAAACGGCCTCGCAACCCCATCGTCATCCCATCAACTTGAATGCCTGCACCATCACGTTCATTCACAGCAGCTTCCGACGCATGGATGGTCCAGCCTAGAGCAATTCGTGCGGCCTGTTGCTTGGCAACCGCCTTGAGTCGACGTTCCGCCTGTGCCACTTGCAAAGTCACAGCCGAGGATACAGCGTTTCCATAATGCTCTGCGACGTAGTCACTCAGGTGTGACAGCAGCGCCTCCTCAATTTTCCCAAGTTGCGTTTCGTCCCGATCCGAACAATCACCAAAAGTTTCCAAGGCTCCATGCACCATGTCACCAAACTGATTCGCAGCCAATTCCCCTGTGGCGTCGTCCATCGGTCGAAGCTTCAACACATGCCGCAGATAAAAACGGTAAGGGCAATCGAGGTAATCGCGAAAAGCGGTAACACTCATTGTTTGAACACGCCCTTCTTTTCCTAAGATGGGCAGAGGTGGAATCGCTAAGGCCAGCCCCTTTGTTGTTTGGTCCCAGTCATGCTGGACAAGCAGTGACTTTCGGGGCCCGTCAAGAAGATTCCGCACTCTTCGAGCAGCGTTAACAGGCTCAGTAGCAGCCAGTAGCCGGCTTGGGGGCGTGGGCGTCTGATCTGCAGCACGGCGGCCAACGATAAAACGGATCGACGCACGAGAAGACAAAATGACATGCATGGCATAAAGATCACGTGCATACCGCCTCTCGTTGTCTGACATACGGAGCTTGGTGCGAACGGCGCCCGGCAAGAAAGGATCGCTCGTCACCGCACCGGGGACAAAAGGATGATTGAGCCCCACGACCACCATCGCTTTCGAATCATCCAATGAAAGATCAAGCCACCCCAGAATCAAGACATCATTGTCACCCCGTTGATCAGACACACGAGCATCAGCAAGTCGGCCAGAAAGCATCTCCAAAGCAGCGGAACCCGAAACAATCAGATCGAGATCTGCATTGAGATTTTCAAACCGCTGCGTCAACCGCTTTACTGTTTCAAATGCTCGCTGCGTTCGTGTTTGCGTTGGCACCTCGAGCGTGTTATCTGAATCAGATCCTTGCAACCCCTGCTCCGTAGAGCCAGCACGGTCATCTAGCGTTTCCGTCCCGTCGTCATCGTTATTTTTGTCTTCACCGTATAGGGCATCCAGCCACAATTCAATCACGCTACTCCACTGTGCGATCGATCGCTCGCTACTTGTAAATTCAGCGAGCCATCTTTCGACAATATTCAAAACTTCGCTCGCCAGAGGGTATGCTTTGACAGCCTTGGGAGAGAGAGAATCCCGTGTTTTGATGGGGTAGTGATTTGACAGCAGGCGATCCAATTCGGTCAGCCAATCGGATGTACTACCCTGGCCCACTTGCTTTGTAATGTACCGAGCTACGTCAGCATGCCTGACAAGAGATGCAAGAGACTGCCAGTTTCTTCGTTGTAAGAACGTCGACGTCAAATTCAACAGACGTCCAACCGCTGTTTGAGAAACTGGCCATCCGAGGTTCCTGGAAGTACCTAACCCACAACCCCGCAACTCAATTTCAACTGGCCCGACCTGCGACTCATCGGTGACTCCTACAGTGACCTGATCTGTGGCAAATTTATCTCCCAGTTCAGCCAGAGATGCGGCCACAGCCATGGCCTGCTCGGCCACGTCTCCTGCACTGACCAACTGTTCGTCCTGCAATGGAAGGTGGTGTTCGAGCCAGCCTTTCGTCTCAACACAACCGAATTCATCAAATCGCCACGAATCACTTTCTGGCGCGGCAATCAGCGAAATCAATTCCTCATCCTGTGCCCGCAGCATGGCAACCATGGCCTTACTGAGATCACTTGTCCCCACCAGAACCACCTTCCCCTGCGCGTGGCAAGTGCCCTGCAAGACAGCTTCACGTCTCGCCCAATGTGGATCACAAACCCCCGCCTCGGAGAGAGTCGCAAGGTATTGATCGAACAGTCCGCTCAACAGTTCCCAACGTCGCTTTTCAGAATCGGTCTCAGTCACATCGACAACGCTGCGAAAAGTCATCTCATTAGCAGAGAGATCCTCATGCAGACGCCTCATTGTCGAGGCAAGGTCTAACCACGCGCCAATCGGCTCGGGAGCAGGAATGACTGGAAACAATGGTTTCAAGTCATCAGGGTCTAGATTCCGCAGCACGCTTGCCCAAGCCAACGTCTGCTCGATCTCCAACGCGACCGGAATTTCATGCGTGTGCAAGAATTCAGCCAACTGGCCAATCGTGATGATCTTGGGCAGCGAACATTGCAACCCCTGCGATAACATTTCATCACGCAAGAGTTGCTTGAAACGCTGCACCCCTCGGGAAGATGGCAGCACGCAAATCGTCCCACTCAGGTCACAGTCACCCTTGACTGCGAACCTTTCCCGCAGAAAGCCAGCAGCACGCGGAAGCAAGGGAGAATCCCAACCCAGATAAACAGTTTCACAGGAAGTCGAAAAAAGTTTCACGCGTTTCTATTATCCTCATTTGATTGCCAACCGGTCAGCGTATTCCAAAGCTCATTCCCTCGCCCCTGCGATAGAAAGCCCCCTCAATTCGCCTACCCAAATCGCTGATTCAAACCAGCCGAACCGGGTAAACCGTCTCACCATTCTGGAAAGCTGAAGCTCTGAACAGTCCAAGTCATACAAAAAAGCACGGCTCGAATCATTCAAACCAGAATCATATCCGAGATACCTCGCTCAGTTGCACTCCCAACTTGACAGGTTCGGCCGGCCTTTTGACACGTCTGGTCCATCGATGATCGAAACGGGAGTTTTTACAGAGTTATCTTATTTTTTCCCAAGTAATCCCAGACCATGCGTCGCCAAACTAAAACCCAATCAATCTCTCAAAAACCGGCGAAAGCAGACGTTGCTTGACTGCCGTCCCCCCCATGCCCCCAAGATGCGGGAAATAACGGGTCGGAAAATCAACAGGATCACGAAAATTGATCTGGTTTGGGAAAAGCTAACGGCTGTACTGAATTTATCAACGACGATGTGCCGACACTAAAGATCGGAAGTGTCTGTGGAAAAGTGCATGCGCACGGAGTCTATGGAAATATGTAGGCGCACGGAGGCGCAACAACATGATTTTTTGGATCGTAAAACTTGTCAACAGTGTGCGTCGGGCGATCGAGGGCCGTAAGTACCCACACCAGCTCGCGTGGGCAGTTGCGTTGGGGTTACTGTTGGGTGTCGTACCCCACGGGAATTTGCTTGCATTTGCACTTGTGATTCTTGTTCTGTCGCTGAAGATCAATCATGCGATGGCAGGTCTGACCGCCGTTTGCGTCACTTTTCTTGCGGTCAAACTAGACCCCTATTCGCATGAAGTAGGCAACTTCGTTCTGACTCATCCGCAACTGCAGCAAACCACCCAGACGGCATGGAGCCTTCCCCTCATTCCGTGGACGGATCTCAACAACACGATTGTGATGGGCAGCTTCTTGATTGGGTTGACATCGGTCGTCCCAGTTTTCCTCATTACCTATCCCATCTTCCGTCTCGTCGCACCGACCAAAACCACCAGTGAGAAGAGCAACACGGCACCGCCTGTGCCGGCAAGATCCAAGCATCACACCAGCCCGCACCAAGTGGTTCTGATCGACCATGGACACACTGTGCCAAGTCAACCTAACCACTCTTCAGCACCCAAAGCGGCATCCCAACCAAACATCTCCCAGGCAACGCCAAAGAAAAGTTCCAGTGGTGTTTCAAGGGGAGGGGCAAACGAACAAGTTGACTTCATCGAAATTGAATCGGAGCCAACCCAAGAGCCTCAGGTTGCAATTGAAACACGCATTGATGTCATTCGAATGACAGATCACCGTGGTGCAGAAGAAGCACAAGCAACGACTGAGGCAGAGCAAACTGACCCGGAACCAATGGACGAAGCCTTGAATTACTTGCTTCGCCAATTGCGTGACTCTCAGCAAAGGAAAGCAGCATGATCCGCTGGCGATTTGTATTGACACGACTTTTGATTGTCATTGCGGTCCTAGCTCTCTTGCGTTGGGGCATGGGACCAGTTGCCCAGTACGTCACCGTACGTGGTTTAGAAACTGCGACAGGGGCCAAAGTTGACATCAAGGACACGCAGGTCGGTCTATTCCCACCGAGCATCCATTTTTCTGACGTCTGCGTGACAGACCCAAGAGATGGCAAGGAGATGCGAGATGCATTTCGAGCAAGGTCCATTGACCTTGTCATGGACGGTGATGCCTTACTTCGCCGTCGCTGGGTTGCAAAGGAAGGGATCATCTCGGGAATAGAAATTGGGGCACAACGTAAAACAAGCGGACGGCTTAGCCGACTTGAAACAGTTGAGTCCGACGACAGCAATAACAACGGCCCAACTCTCGACCAATTAATCGGCGCAACAACCAGTCGCCTTACGGACGAAGCCAAAACAGTATTGGTGGACCTCGAAACGGTGAAATGCAGTCGGCAAATCCGATCAAAATGGGAAGCTGAGTACAAAGCTCTTGTGATCCGAGCCAAGAATCTGGAGGAACAGATTCGAGGTGTTCGAGACCAGGCTAGGGTGGTTGAAAATCCACTACGTGATCTTCCTGAACTGCAACGAACTTTGGCGCGTGCTCGAAATGCACGATCAGAGTTAAGCAGCGTGCATCGTGCGATTGACTCGCTGCCAAGTCGACTTCAAGCTGATCTTGTACGTCTCGACGAGGCAAAACAAATCGACTTGGCCAAAGTAGATGAATATGTGCCAGGAGACTTCGCGTCATCGGGCGATCTGGGCATCGAAATGCTGGGCGATGCCGTTCGAGAGCAGGTCCAACAGATACGTTCTTATATGGATGGTGGCCGCACCCTGGCGAACTATACCGTCGTGGCACCAGAAAGCATACGCATCCGCGGTGTCAACCACGACCTTACATCGCAACCCGCACCAGCATTGCTAGTGCGTCACTGCGAAGTAAGCGGCTCGCTGCGGGCTGGTGGCCAACGCTACCAGATGAAAGGTTCCTTGACGAACCTAACACCGAATCCTGAGAAGCTTGATGAGCCAACTCGAGTCAGCCTACGCTTGGAAGGTCCGGAAGTCATCCGTGCTGAATACGTTCGAGATCGCCGACAAGATACAAAGGTGGATCTCCTGACCCTGCATTGGCCGGAAATCAACGCCCAACCGCTCAGAATCGGTAAAAACGGGGAAACTTCAATTCAAATTACCGGTGGCCAACGTGAGCTATGGGTCCAAATCAAGACCGAGGGTGACCAACTAGAGGGACGTCTCGTCAGCAAACAAACTGGAGTTTCATTGGATCTGAGTACACCTGCAAAATTTGCCAACTCAGCTGCAGCGGAATCCTTGCGAGAGAGTCTGTCCTTTGTGGACCGAATTGAGATGGATGCAAAATTCTCTGGAACTTGGCGAGACCTTGACCTGAATCTGACCTCAAACCTCGGGCAAGTGCTACGTCGTGCAGGTGAAGACGCGATCGCAAAACAGGTCACTGACTCCAAGCGGCAACTAGCTGCAACCATTCGCCAAGAACACACCAACCAGTCACTTGCCTTGCAGCAATGGTTGGGATCTCGACAGAATGAGGCTCAATCCCTTCTCGCAAATGCAGAGAAGTACATTGACGAAATGGGACGCAAGGTGCAAAACGAAGTCGGGGATGCGGATGCTTACCTTGGCAAACTTCGCGGAGCTATTCGCGGCAAGCTACGGTAGCCCCAGATACTCGCAGACACGATCCGCGCGGTCAAAACGGGAACGTGTGCACGCCGCCAGTTCCCAGAGGCAGCATTTCAGCTGCGAGAACTGCGGCCATCGGGATCACCCCGTAGACATGCGGAAAAAGTGCTCCAGCACGTGATTTTTCCCACCGCAGAGACTCTTCCAAGCAGCCGCTATCGATGATCACCAACATCAGATCTTCGCGTCCAGAAAAATAAAGTCGAGCGGTCTCCTTTACCTGCTCAGCAGACGACAGATGGATGAATCCATCTGTCAGATCGATGCCAAATCCTGCCAACGCCTGTGCCTCAAGCACCTGCAGCCATTCTCGCTGTGACAGGATTTTATAAAGTGGTTGCGACATACAAAATTTCTCTGCTTCGTCTTCGGGCAAGTGAACAAGGGTCAGTCAATTAAAGCCGGTGAATTGAGACCACCGGCGGGCAGACTTTGTTACCATTCGGAATAGGAATCCACGTCCCTCGGACGTAAGACACCTCCCCACAAGCATTCACTCGGAACGCGGTTCGCGACCCCACAGCGTCCTCACAAAAAAGTCGGATTGACGTCGACGTGCGTATGGATGGCCGGCAGCACCATGCCCCGCCCCAGGCACAATTAACTGAACGAAGTCTTTATTGGCCTTGATGAGCGCATCGACGACTTGCATCGTGCTTGCTGGGTCAACGTTTCGATCCAACTCTCCCCAGATCAACATCAGATCACCTTGTAATCGATGAGCCTGCGTGACGTTGGACTGTTCTTCGTAATGCGGGCCAATGGGCCACCCCATCCATTGCTCATTCCACCAGATTTTGTCCACCCGATTATCGTGGCAACCGCAATCCGCCACGGCTGCATGATAGAAATCTCCGTGGGCAAGTAGAGCTCGCATGGCGCTCTGGCCGCCTGCGGACCCACCCCAAACACCAACTCGCTGAAGATTCATTTCCGGTCGACTCTTCGCGGCTGCGCGAATCCATTTAATGCGATCAGGAAAACCACTGTCTCCGAGGTTCTTCCAGCATACGTCATGAAATGCCTTGCTACGGTTACTCGTTCCCATGCCATCCATTTTGACAACGATGAATCCCAACTCTGCCATAGCATACAGCCCTGTATGCAAGCCGAATGACTTGGGAACGAAGGAAGAGTGCGGCCCCGCATAGATTTGTTCCAGGACCGGATATTCCTTCTTGGGGGCAAAGTTAGTTGGACGGACAATGATGCCATAAATATCTGTTTCGCCATCTCTTCCCTTGGCAACAAATCGCTCTGGTGGTTGCCAGCCGGTCGAGACCAACTGACTCATATCACCCTTCTCAAGAGCACAAATTTCGAGTCCAGTCATTGCATCACGCAACACCGTGACCACTGGCATATCGACACGGGAATAACGATCCAACAAGTATTTTCGGTCGGGTGAATACTCCCACGTATGATCTCCATCTCCCGCTGTCAGTCTAACCCTTTCACCTGTATCCAAATTGACACGAATCAAATGGCGGTAGTAGGGATCCTGTCCGGCATCCAAACCAGAAACTTCCAATTCAATCGACCTCGTTTGCGGATTGAAACTCTGCACTTTCCTTACGACCCAATCACCTTGGGTCAATGGTCGTTTGACCTTTCCGGTAGCGGCATCAAGTAGATACAGATGGTTCCAACCGCTGCGTTCACTCATCCAAATCAATTCATTGGTGTCGTTCAAACGACGCAGATACGACTTGCCCGAATAGCAGATGAACGTATCCGTTCGCTCATCAATAGTCAGAGTTGGCTTTGCGGTCGCTGCATCGACAGTAACAAGAGACAGACGCTGGTGCCCACGCTGGTTATACAGAAAAGAAAACGAGCGACTGTCCGGATTCCATGCAAGGTCACGGGTGCTATATGGATTTGAAAACTCAGTGTTGTCGACCAATCGTGGTTTCCAATTCGTCGCCAAGGAAAACAAAACGGGGCGTCGTTGATCGATCCGATCACCAGGCTTGGCGTAGGACATCGTCAGCAGTTTCGCATGAATCGAATCACGCGGTGCCGATTCGATAAGGTGAATCGTGCGTTTTAACCCAGGGGACAAACGCATCACCGCAAAGTGTTTTGAATCAGGCGACCACCAAACTTGTCCTTGGTAAACATTCTGTGCGTCACCATCATCTGTGAGCTTTCGATCATTGCCTGTATCAAGATCTCGCAGCCACAGATCTGCGTCGCGAAACTCCACCGACCACTTCTGATCGGGTGAACGGTTGGGGCCGCTGTATCGCCGTTTGACGCCGGAAGACTTGCCTTCCGCCTCAAGCTTTGCTTTCGCCGGAGTATTCTTTTTTGTTTGAGGTGGGCTTGTTGATGAATCGACAATCGCCAAATCCTCATCATGAGCCGCAACGAATACGGCTATATCGCGGCCACCGAGATCTTTCAACAACCATGAATCTCCAACAAACGTTGAGATCTTGTATTCACTACCCGGTTCGACCGAACCGTACCGTCTCAACTCACCATTCGACCTGATCCAGTAAACCTCTAACGCCTTGGTCAAACGGTTGGCAAATCGAATGGGGGTCCGCTCTCCCTGATTGTTACTCCGCACTCGACGTGTTTCTGCTGGCAACCCCTCGGTCGCGCCGGTGTCTTCCGATTTCGCTTCGGAGACCAACTTGGCCCCCGGTAAACTCAAACTCCAACTCTGCCCCCCGTATCGAAATGAGCAACTTTTGGCATCGGACGCAATTGTGAATTGCGTGAGTTTCGCCTTCGTCACATCAACCTTACTTTTCAACTGACTTGAAAGTACTGCGCTCACCTTTTCATGATCGAAAACCAGTTCTCGTTTTCCAAGCTCAGCATCGACCAACACATACTCGAACGAATCCCTGCCGGTTTGCACTCGATACCAGAATTTGCGGCCAGCATCGAACCAATTTGGCTTGACTGTGTCACGAAAGACGAGATTTCGCACCCGCGATGAATAAGTCTTTGACCGTTCATAATCACTCTTGCGTCCCTGCCCTGAAACGCGAGGACTTAGAGCCAGCAAGACAATCCCACTCAGCAACACAATGTGTATGAGCCGAGTAGACTTAACGCTCAAAGCAAACAAAGGCATTCTTATGACTCCCCGGGGGACAAACGAACTATGAAACATCGAACGCACGGGGCATCATGCCCTTGAAAAACACACAGACTGTCACGAACTGCGAGTTGCCACGAACTGCACAGTACATCCGCCCTGCAGTTGTCGCCGCGTTACATCCACCAACCAAACAACAGTCTAGTGCGTATCGGTGATGACACCATCCTCGAAGAGAAACCGAGTGACCCCTCGGGCGCCAGTTGGTAACTGACCGGTAAGCGTCACCGCTTCGACAGGATACTTGATCGGGTTGAATCGGTGATTGCTGCGTTTGTCCGTAAACACGCGTTGGGGCAACTCCAACCGCTCGTTTGCTGCCAGAGGGGCGTCGCGGATCAGCAGATATTGATCATTGATCTCAATTGAAAATCGCGGAATGGGGTGATCAGTAAGATTTGTCAAAACGATTACTTCTGTCAACAACTTTCCAGCACCATCAGCCGTCGGCATTGCCCCCTTCCCAAGCTCCACCGCGACAGGCAAGGGTGGCCCTCCAACACGTTCCGGGAACATGGCGTAGACAGACAATCCAGCAGCCACCATCGATACCAAGCAGATGCACAAACCTCGCCGAGACAGGTGCAACCTCGGATCCCCCGCAGAATCATTCTCGGGACTAACAGAAGATTCATTGGGAACGGACATTGAGTTCTCTCGTACTAAGTGACAGGAACTGAAACTACCTTTCCGCAGGCTTTCCCGGATAAGGTTACCATCCGAAGCCCACCACGACAGGTGGACATCACCCTACACCAATCTTGGGCTGCCTAGCCAGCTCCGCATGGCACGAGCAGACTGCATCTGAGTAATCACTCGGAGGAAAACCTTCGATCGCACTCACTCGTGGTGAGGAAACTCTGCCGCTGGCTCACGCGTGCGGCAAGCTCAGCCTACGCTATTGAATTATCTTGTTACGACAAGTGGATATCACCTGCAAAAGATCTGCGAGCACGAAACCAGTAGAATCCTAATCCTGACAACCACCGCCACAACATCGCGGTGCGGCGCAGAGATCAGGTCCTCCAGCCATCGGTAAACTAGATTTGTTTGCGATAGAAGGGTTGGCAGGCACGCTCAAGAGACGTTTTAAGTCGGCATTACCACAATCTGGGCAAGCGTTTATTTCCGACGTCGACCGGACAAGTACTTCGACAATGCTGTCGCAGGACTTACACTCAAATTCGTATAGCGGCATGATTCAACTCGTGTAGCACCCGGATTTGTTCCATTCACCCATCGAATCAGCCTTAAGCAGGCTGACTGCATAGTATCGCAGGAGAGTTGGAATTTGAAAATGACACAGTTGCCAGCACTGACACGAGCACAACTAAGGTCAGTCGACCAAACTGCAATCGAGAAATACGGAATCCCGGGCGTTGTGCTGATGGAGAATGCTGGTTCCCGCGCCGCTGAGATCATTCACCAAGTAGCTCCCCAAGGGGCAATCGAGGTATTGTGCGGTGGTGGTAATAACGCAGGAGACGGATATGTGATTGCCAGACACCTGCAACTCATGGGCCGAAGAGTTCGCATCATCTGTGCTGCCCCCGTCGCCAAGCTACAAGGCGATGCCCAGATCAACGCCATGATTGCTTCGCGATCTGACATCCCCATGAAGTTGGTTGATCCGGACGCTTCTCCCGCTAATATTGCTGATCTCAATCGCAACGCTGCCGCCGTTGTGGACGCCATACTAGGAACAGGCGCAAGTGGGCCTCTGCGTGGTTGCTACCGTGATTTGGTCAAACTGGCAAACGTTCATCCAGGTATGCGAATCGCAATCGACATCCCAACGGGCCTGGACTGCGATACGGGTGAAGCTTCCCAGCCCACAATCGTCGCTGATCACACAATCACTTTCGTTTCTGAAAAGGTTGGGTTCAAAAAAAACAACGCCGACGATTACGTCGGCGTTGTTCATGTGGTTGGAATCGGAGTGCCTGAAAAATTACTCACGGCGCTTCAATTGGAGGCTGGATCATAACCAGACCCGGCTCAGGGAAGCCGTCCCTGATTCACAACTGGAAAATCGCCAGTTAGACCTTCCACCATGTATGCCACGAGATCAGCTTTCTCTTGAGCAGTTAGATTCAGGACCTTCATCTTATCACTGAGCCCTGCGTTCTTGTGGCCGCCTTTGTCGTACCAGTCCACGACTTCCTCCAACGTGCTTTGACTACCATCATGCATGTATGGAGGCGACATCGCGACGTTGCGAAGGGTCGGAGTCTTGAAAGCACCCCAATCTTTCTTGTCTTTGGTGACGGCGTATCGCCCAAGATCAGGCTTATCGGCAGCCATGCCAACACCCAAGTTGTGATACTGCTCGTCGGTGAAGTTTGCTCCCGCATGGCAAGCTGTGCAATTTGCCTTCCCGGAGAACAAAACCATCCCACGCTGTGCTGACTCACTCATCGGTGACTCGGCCGCGGCCTTCTTGAGCTTGGTGTACTTAGCTTTCAGCTCGGGCTCCTCATCCAGGTACTCAAGATCATCTGCAAAGACTTTCTCAAACTTCTGCACTGCTTCGTAAGCGTCAGAAGGGGCAGGCCCCGTTACGATTGCTCTCTCGAACGTTGCGATCGCCATGCCGACGTTGTCAATGGTCACCCCGTCATCGAAGATCACGTCAAACTGTTTCTTGTAGCCTGGGATTTTCTTTAGGGTGTCTACACAAGCCGCGTGCGTGTTTCCCATTTCGATTGGGTTGGCTACGGGCCCGACAGCCTGCTCTTCAAGCGAGGCCGCTCTTCCATCCCAGAACTGCCCTTTGCTCAGGATACGGTTGTACGAAATCGGTGAATTTCTACCGCCCTCCTGACCACGAACACCGATTCCGAACGCAGTCTCTGCCCCGTATCCTTGCAGGGGATCGTGACACGACGCGCACGAGATGGTGTTATCCGAAGACAACCGCTCATCAAAGTACAGTTGGCGACCCAACTCGATTTTCGCGCGAGTCATCGGGTTGTTTTCAGGAATGTAGATGTTTGCCTCAGCAGCATCGAGCCCCGCAGGTAACTGGACTTTCAATGTCTGGTGATTGGCTGGATCCTTAAGCCAAGCGTCGAGTGCTTGAGGTGTCAGCAGGCCGACTCCGGGAACTCCGGCAGTCAGAGCTGGATCACCCAACACGACTTGGTCAGACTCGCCACGAGGCGAGACAGCGACAGCGGTCGCGCTAAGAACGACTGTCGCTAACAAAGAAGAAAACGCAATTAATCTCATTATTGAACTCTTTTTCAAAGCGTACTCAAACTGAGCTCGGGCTATTAGATAATCTGCTTCCGCAGGCCTGGCCTGTCGGCCATCAGATGCCTCGGGAAAGTATAATCAAACAGTGGCAAAGTTGGACTATGACATCGGTAGTCGTAGTTGGGAATCCTCACTCAAAATTTTGACGATTTTTCGACCCGTCACACTCATTGGCATTCCTTCCAAATCCGCCAAAGACACATATTTCCAAGGTTTTCCCGGCTTGTCATGCGTATCGAGTAAATCCGCCTGATAAACCTGCAGGGAAATGCGGTATTTGGTTACCGCATGCTTTATTTTTGTTAACCGAATCCCCGGGACGAGATTCACACCCACCTCTGCTGATAACTGGGTCGCAGCCTCTGCAATGCTGCCAAGCGAAGCCTGAGTGGTCCTTGGGAAATCCCATAGCCCTGCCCAGCGGCCCCCTTCCGGCAAAGGACGCACCAAAAACTGTTGCTGCTGACTATGGGCTTTGGCAGTATTTTCCGCTCCATGCAGCGAGCGGCGTCCTTCCTTTTTCGCAGGCTTCTGAACCACCATGACATACTCGGTTCGATCTTCGTAAGTCACCCGCGTCACCTTTCCGGGTATATCCTGCTCTAACCCTGCTTGATGTGCACAACAGGCAGATGCCACCGGACACTCGTGACAGGATGGTCCTTTGGGAGTACAAACCAGCGCCCCTAATTCCATCGCTGCCTGATTGAAGGTTCCGGCGTCTTTCCGCGGCAGCATTTTCTCGGCGACCTGCCACAACAATCGATTATTGGCGGTGTCAACTGGTGTGCCCCGAAGTGCGATCCAGCGACTGAAAACCCGCTGTGTGTTACCTTCCAGAATTGGCTGTTTCTGTCCGTCGGAAATCGAGAGAATTGCACCTGCGGTGTAACGTCCGACGCCAGGCAAAGCGAGCACTTGATCGAACTGCAAAGGAAACTCGCCACCATGGTCAGCGACGATCAGTTTCGCTGCAGCATGAAGCGACCTTGCTCGACGGTAATACCCCAACCCCTCCCAATGAGACAGCAAGACTTGCTCATCAGCGGCTGCTAGTTCCTGTACGTTAGGAAACGATTCCATGAACCTTGCATAGTAAGGCAGCACGGTAGCAACCTGCGTCTGCTGCAGCATTATTTCACTGACCCAAACCCGATAGGGTGTGGGGTGCCGACGCCATGGCAGGTCTCGCGAATTCTTGGCAAACCAAGCTAACAGACTCCGTCGCACACGCGATCGCCACCCCGTTTGTTGCCAAACGTCATCATGCTGCGGAACTTGATCGCTCTTTTTGCACGCGTCAGAACTACTCAATTTTATTTTCTTCCAACCGCTTCAATTTCACCTTGGCCTTCAATAGCTTTCCGCCACGAAGGAATCTAATTTCGATCTCATCACCCGCCTGATGCTTGTTGATAGTTTCCTGCAAAGTGCTGAAATCAGAGATTTCATCTTCACCAGCACCCACGATGATGTCCTGAAACAACAGCCCGGCAGCGGATGCAGCTGTGTTGGGATAAACCATATTGACTCGACATTCCTTTTCGTCGCGGTAACACGAAACGCCGAGGAATCCACCTTGGCGGATCTGAATTAAAAGCCCGGTAAGTCGGCTCTTGATTTTATCAACTGCGGCCGAGTCGATATTGGTTCCCATCAATGTCAGTGACTTCCGTAGCGGCAAGCGAGAAATGATATCGCCCTGTTGCTCTGTAATGTTCACATATCGGACGTCAAGGGAATCGATACGATCCATCCCATTAAGCGATGAAAAGACTTCACTATCAACTGCGGCGTCGGCATTTACAATTGCGATGGCTGTCAAATCTGGCATTCGCACAACGTTGCGTAGCACGCTGCCCTTAACTGCCTTGCCAGAAACACGCACATGCTGAATGTCCCCCATCCACCTCAACCAACGAAGTACTTTAACGTCTCCATTCCACCCATCTCCCACTTCGACGAGTCGCACCGGACTTTGTAAAGCAGCCACAGAAAAGTCTCCGAACCCAATAAACAGGCCGGCCTCAACAAGTAAATCGCCAGCCTGCTCAGAGCGTGACGTTGCAACCTCGTTCATGGCAGCCCTAGCAGCCATCGCGCGACGACCGACTGAATTCTCGGCCAAACTTTGCAGTGTCACCCACGCATTACCGTCCTCTTCTGGCTCATTGGAGATGGCGAAGTCCGAAATCACTGCAACGGCACGTTCAATCACCTCCAAATCGCCTTGATTCATTGCCGTCAGCAAATCAGGAATGACCACAGGCCCCAGTTCCTTGATTTCCTGGCTAGCCTTTTCACGTCGCAGGTAATGCTCATGCGACAACTGAGTGATCCAGTACGCCGCCGTCTCATTGGAACCGGTCTTGAGTGTTCCGTCGCCAGACGGGACTTGGGCGGTGGCTTTGCCTGCAAGGCCCACCACACTCAGCGGCAGCAAAAATCCCAGCAGAACCAAAGGAGCAAATTTAGAATTGTGAATGGATAAAATCATTTAAAATCCGCCAGTGGTGAACACGTCAGCAGCTTAACCAGCCCGCCACTCTTTCCATCCCGAAAAGGGCTGGTAGGCAATTCAATCCCCAGCATCAATACAACATGTGCGCGTGGGCTGTCTAGCAAATTTTCGCCTGACGTTGGGGGTCTTCTACTCGCACCAGCAAACTGGCCCCGTTGCCAGCCTTAATCCGCACTCGGGCGACATCGACTGCAGTATAGCGTACGCAGCAAATCGACTCATAGCACAACTTAGAGCTGCCGGATGCTTCACGTGCAGGCAAGACGCCAATGACGCCTGAAAACGGACAACAGGGCTTGGCCTTCAACCGAGCCTTGACAGCCCCACCTTGCCCCATCGATCACCGTGGCGGCGACTTCGCTTTCTAAAAAGGCGTCTGCATGTATTATCAGATTGAAAAACGCGAGCGACCACCGCCGCTTCCTGCGGGAACTAAGCGACTAAGTCGTATTCAAACCGCGTCCATCGCACTAAGGGAAAACAAATTACCCTTTGAGCTCAGCCCGTAATTTTTGCCAACGTTTGACCTGTTGCTACCTGATCGCCGACCCCGACAGAGACTTCGGAAACCTGGCCATCCACTGGCGAGGCAACCTCCATTTCCATTTTCATGGCCTCGAGAATCAAAATAGCTTCCCCAGCACGGACGCGATCCCCCTTCTTCACCAACTGCTTGAAAACGGCGCCTGGCATTTGCGACTTAACTTCTGTTACGTCCGTATCAGCCGCACTCACTTGGCTCGTGGCACCATCACCAGCCTGAGGCTTGATGCCAACGCGATAGACCTTGCCATCGACGGTGACCATATTGCCCTCGAAAGCCATAAAGACGTCTTCGCCATTGACCGAAACCACGTATTCAGCAGGCCCTTGCTGAGGTGCTGCGGGAGCAGGCTGGCTAGCCTGAGTCTTATCCACTTTGCGAACCCCGGTCTCAGCCTCTCCCTTGAGAAAGCGAATACCTTTCTCTTTGCAAGCTGCAGCAATGAAGACATTCTCATCGGTAGTCTCAAGCCCCTCGTCCTCCAGCATTTTCTTCGCAGCAGGAATCCCCTTGGTTGGATCCTCATCATTCAACTCCAACACGGGTCGGGTTGTCGGCTCAAGTCCCAACTGTTCGCGTGCCAGCTCAACGATACCTGCATCAGGCGGCACTGGGGTCTTGCCAAAGTAACCAAGGACCATTTTGCCATAGGGTTCTGCGATCTTCTTCCAGGGACCGAACATGACGTTGTTGAACGCCTGTTGAAAATAAAACTGGGACACAGGAGTAACAGAGGTACCGAATCCACCTTTGCGAACAACATCACTCATCGCCATGATGATCTCGGGATACTTCTCCATGATGTTATTGTCACGCAGCATTTGCGTATTTGCCGTCAGAGCGCCGCCGGGCATAGGACTCCATGGAATGAGTGGCTCCACTGCGGTTGCCTCTGGCGGCAGGAAGTAATCACTCATGCAATCTTTGAAGACTTCTTCTGCCTCGCGAACTTTCTCAACATCGACGTCAAGCTCAAAATCACTACCACGCAGGGCGTGCCACATGACCAGAATGTCAGGCTGACAGGTACCACCAGAACAGGGAGCCATCGACAAATCAATTGCGTCGGCACCGGCATCCAACGCAGCCTTGTTCGCCAGCACGCTGACACCTGCGGTCTCGTGCGTATGGAAGTGGATAAAGGTATCGGCAGGCAACATTTTCCGGGCCTGTCGAATTGTATCGTAGACCTTGGAAGGAACCGCAGTTCCTGAAGCGTCTTTGAAACAGATCGCATCAAACGGAATGTCTGCGTCGAGAATCTGCTGCAGTGTCGAAGCGTAGAAATCTGCGTCGTGGGCTCCGGAGCAACCTGGCGGCAGTTCCATCAAAGTAACGCAAACCTGGTGCTTCAATCCTGCTTCAACAATGCACCTACCGCTGTAGATGAGATTATTGACGTCATTCAACGCATCGAAGTTACGGATTGTTGTCATGCCGTGCTTTTTAAAAAGCTCCGCATGCAGCTTGACGATATCGCTGGATTGCGAGTCCAACCCCACGACGTTGACGCCTCTGGCAAGCGTCTGCAAATTCGCATCAGGGCCAGCCGTTTCCCTGAACGCATCCATCATGTCGAACGCGTCCTCGTTGCAATAAAAATACAACGATTGAAATCTGGCTCCGCCCCCCGCCTCGAACCAACTGATGCCTGCATCACGAGCAGCAGCAACTGCAGGGAGGAAATCGGGTGTGAAGACGCGCGCTCCAAAGACGGATTGAAAACCGTCTCTGAACGCGGTGCACATGAACTGGACTTTCTTTTTCGCCACGGTTCAAAATCTTCCGAAGGTATCTGGAAAAAAAATCTTTGACTAAAAACGGATCATTAGGTCAGTACAGACCACAGCACACCAGCGGCAATCGCTGAACCAACCACCCCTGCTACGTTGGGTGCCATCGCGTGCATCAGGAGGAAATTATGAGGGTCTTCCTGCTGCCCCACCATTTGAACCACACGTGCCGAATCTGGCACCGCAGAAACACCTGCTGCCCCAACTAAGGGATTAATTTTGTCGGTGAGAAACAGATTCATAAATTTTGCAAACAGCACACCGCCGGCAGTTGCAATTGCGAAAGACAACGCGCCTAATCCGAAGATCTGGAGCGAATCCGGGGTGAGGAATGTATCTGCCTGAGTGCTGGCACCGACCGCAAATCCGAGCAAGATGGTGACGACGTCGATCATCGCAGTCCGAGCAGTTTGTGCCAAACGCTCGGTCACAAGACTTTCCTTAAGCAAATTGCCAAAGAACAACATCCCCAACAGCACTACAGCACCGGGAGCAATCATCGTGGAAATTAAAAAGGCAGCCACCGGAAAGATCATCTTCTCTCGCTTGGACACTTTCCTTGGAGGCTTCATCCGGATCAGTCGTTCTTCACGAGTGGTGAGTAACTTCATGATTGGGGGCTGAATGACCGGCACCAAAGCCATGTAGGAGTAGGCAGCGATAGCAATTGCGCCAAGAAGATTGGGAGCCAATTTAGAAGCCAAGAAGATGGCGGTGGGGCCATCGGCACCACCAATGATTCCAATGGCACCAGCCTCAGTCGGCTGGAAACCTAACCAAAGCGCCCCGAAAAAGGTCAGGAATACGCCTATCTGTGCAGCCGCCCCCAGCAACACCAACTTAGGGTTGGACAACATGGTCGAGAAGTCGGTCATCGCACCGATACCGAGGAAGATCAACGGAGGATAAACGCCCGCAGACACACCAAAGTACAAGTAGGACAGTACACTGCCTTCGTCATAAACACTGAGGCCCATACCTGCAGCCACCGGAATATTCCCCACAATGGCACCCATGCCAATCGGCACCAGCAGCAGAGGTTCATAATCCTTGGTGATCGCGAGAAAGATGAACACGATCCCAATCAGGATCATGATCGAATTTCCCAACGTCAACGTTGCGAAACCTGTTGTGTCAAAAAAATCAGTAAGGATTTCCATCAGCTCAATTGTGGCCCGTACGCCAAATTCTCCTGCGATTCCAGTTCAGCTAGTCCGCCCAGACGAATCCTGTGATTCCAACTGCCGCTGGAATTCCGTGTGCAGCACAAAACCGATAGCAGCCAACACAGCACCATCATCAGCCACAAGACTGTCGGGGTGCCCGGTATTACTCACCGGTTCATCTATCTCCGGCCAAACCGAAGACAATTTCCCGAGGATGTGTGGCAAGGCTGCAATGAAGAGGCTGATCACAATCAAGGCACTGAAAACGATCATCAGCCCGACTAGAGCGATAACCGCACCATCAACGAGATTGTTGGCTTCAGGCCCCACGGGTTCCGGTAGCGGAAAGGCACCTTGCCCCTGACCTAAAAGCGTAAGGCCAGTCTGTTTCAGAAGCATTGGCATCGCGTGAATACAGGACGGGAGTTTGAGGGAAGACAGTTCGAGCCGGCAGTCTGAGTGAATCACAGTTCCTGTGAATCACAACTCCAAAGAATGAAAATCCCGGAGTCACTAAAAACAAGCTTCGGATCTGCGTTTCCCACGTGGACCAATAAGTTCCGCGGGAACAGACAAGATGCGACTTCGTTTTGCATTCACTGGACCACCAGATGCCGATGCAACTTCAGACGCAGTCTGAAGTGACTGCCTCGGGCAATCCAGCGACAAAATTGATAATTCACAACATTTCTGCCGTGATATCAAGCCGTGCCGTCTGGCTTACCCAGAAACGGCGACGGCGTTCTGCAGAGGATATCGCATCGAGAGGTTATCTTCACCCCCCCGACGCGTAGTTTCGAGGCTCAAAAAACATTAACACCGGTAACAACCGGCGGTCATCTCAGTCAAACGCTATCGACCGTAGGAACCTCAAACCCCTTGTTATTGGGGTCTTTCAGCAATGCATTGGCAGCTTCAGCGTGATCCCCGGTGTGAAGTTCGGTCTTCGGGTCGAATGTCAGCGATGGGCCGACGGTGTACTCAGCCTTATCTTCAGGAATCCCAACACCATCCCGCATCACTTCGTGCAACTTCATGAAATGCTCGGATGCATCTGAATTGTCCCCGAATTTTCCGGCTTTAGCGTTGAACGGCGCCTTCTCACCCAATCGGTAGGAGTTGTTCATAAGATGCCCCATGACGCAACCATAGTGAGCGTCCTCGACATTTCCATTAGCCATACTAGGGTCATTCGCACGGATCGCGGCGATGAAGGCTCCCCAGTTGCCGCCTGGTGTCACCTTTCCGGGAGGTAACTTGAGCGGTTCCGCTTTCGATGCACCGGGTCGCAATATTTGATACTTGCCCTCACCGGTGATCTTGCTGCCGTCCTCAAGATAATACTCATTAAATACCTGTCGCTGGTATTTGGGATAATTCACGTTACGAACGTTGAAAATCACCATCTGACCATTGGGGTACTCAGCGACCCCAAACATGGTAT
>Ga0315320_10000922_pt1 | contig 24087 bp, 21 predicted proteins | sample M140m21515metaG_FD_203458 | JGI IMG/M metagenome (GOLD analysis project Ga0315320, IMG submission 203458) | Ammonia-oxidizing marine archaeal communities from Monterey Bay, California, United States - M1 40m 21515 | ecosystem: Environmental > Aquatic > Marine > Coastal | place: USA: California... | reverse complement strand
ATGGGCAGCTCCACAGGCTCGCTGCTGATCGACGACGTCGGTGTTCTGGAGGCGGCACTTCAATCGGGTCACCGACGGATCGCGGTGCACTGTGAGGACGAAGCGCGACTCCGCCAGCGACGTCCGATGCTAGACGGTCCCGACGCGTCGGTCGGCGACCATCACAACTGGCGCGACCCTGAGACCGCGCTCCTCGCGACGCAGACCCTGGTCGGGCTCGCTCGAAAGGCGCGCCGTCCTGTTCATGTGCTCCATGTGACCACCGCCGCAGAGATCGCCTTCCTCGCCACCTGCAAGGACATCGCCTCGTTCGAGATCACGCCGCAGCATCTGACGCTGCATGCGCCCGATTGCTATGACCGCCTCGGAACGTTGGCCCAGATGAACCCCCCGATCCGCGAAAAGCATCATCAGGATGCGCTCTGGTGGGCCATCGAGCACGGTGTCGCCGATGTCCTCGGCTCCGACCACGCGCCCCACACGCGAGAAGAGAAAGCGCGGCCCTACCCCAAGAGCCCGTCCGGCATGCCGGGCGTCCAAACCATGCTCCCCTTGATGCTCGACCATGTCCACAACAAGCGTCTGAGCCTCACACGGCTCGTCGACCTGCTGTGCCACGGACCGGCGCGCCTGTACGGCCTGACCGACCGAGGCCGTCTCGCGCCAGGGTTTCGTGCCGACTTCACCCTCGTCGATTTGAACGCCAAGCGAACGATCGCTCACGGCGACCAAGCCAGTCGCGTCGGCTGGACGCCATTCGATGGGCGACAGGTCACCGGTTGGCCGATGGCGACCATCGTGAACGGTCGGAGTGTGATGCGGGATGGTGCGCTGATCGGCGAGCCTTCAGGGCAACCGATCGTGTTTCCCAACTCGCTGTCTGAGCCGAGCCAAGAGAACTAGTACCGCTTGTTTTGCATCCAGCGCCACGCGGTGTCGACGATGGCGTCGATATCGCGAAAGGCCGGCTCCCAACCGAAGGTGGACCGCGCAGCAGTCGCGCCCGCGAGCAGACCCGGCGCGTCGCCCTCACGCCTCCCGGATGGCTCCCAGGCCACCTCAACTCCGGTCACACGCGCCACGCTTTGCAACACCTCGAGGACCGTACAGCCCGACTCCGTTCCCAAGTTCCACACCCCGCCGACACCGCCAGCCTTCAAATAGTCGAGCGCTTGTCGGTGCGCGGTCGCCAAGTCGCACACATGGACGTAGTCGCGGAGGCAGGTTCCGTCTCGCGTGTCGAAGTCTGTGCCGAAGACTTTGAACTGGCTCCGACGACCCAAAACGACTTCGAGGGCGGAGGGGATCAGATGCGTCTCGGGCTCATGCGACTCGCCGATACTCCCGTCCGGGTGGGCGCCGGCGGCGTTGAAATACCGAAAACAAACCGACCGCACGCCGCAAGCGCGCTCCAGATCTCGCAACACAACCTCGATCATATGCTTAGAAGAGCCATATGGGCTGACTGGATTGCACGGGTGCTGCTCGTCGAGGGGCAAATACTGGGGGGCACCATAGACCGCGCAGGTGGACGAGAAGACCAACTTGTCGACGCCGGCCCGCTGCATCGCGCGCAACAAGACCAGCGTCCCCGACACGTTGTTGTGGTAGGTGGACATGGGATCACGCACAGACTCGCCGACGATCGCGAGCGCGGCGAAGTGCATCACCGCGCAGATCTGATATTGCTCAAACACGCGGTTTAGAGCCGCCTCATCTCGGATATCCCCCACCACAAGCGGCGCGGAGACCGCGGCTCGGTGTCCGGTGGAGAGGTTGTCAAACACCACCACGTCGTGGCCCGACGCTTGCAGATCACGGACCGCGTGGGCACCGATGTACCCTGCACCGCCAATCACGAGCACCGTTTGAGCCAAAAGTCACCCTCTACAGTCGAAACCTGTATCGCGATCGCCCACTGCCAACCAACGCCGCCTCCGGAAACGGATTAGGGGCACGCATGAGGGACGACGTCCATCGCCTAAGGGTGGCCCTGCAACCCGTCGCGGAACAAGCAAAACAACTCTCCTGGTACGCCGAGCGTCCGTGGACAACCGACACGCACATCGATTGGCTGCAAGGTCTTCCCGCCATCGATCTGCACGCGCTGTCTGTGAAAACCGCCTTGCAGGCAACACAAATTGCGTGTGACGAAGGGATGCGCTTGACGTCCGCCTCGGTCTATCTGGTCACGGGCGCAGGCCGACACAGCATGGGACGCCCCGCGCCACTTAAGCGCGCTGTCCACGGATGGCTGCAAGGGCGCGCCGCGCAAAACGGATGGTCCCTCCACGCGCAGGGCCAGAGCCGTGTGCTGGTGGTCTTCGACAAAGATCGCGCACCGAAAGCGCTTCCAGGCAGCGTCGGTTTGCTCGAGGTCCTGTTTCTCATCGTGCTTGGGGCTGGGCTCTGGGCGACTTGGCCCCCCTTCGCCGTCGCGCTGGGTCTCGGCCTCGTGTACTGGCTGACTCGAGGTCGAAGACGATGAGGGTCATCGAACTCTTCGCCGGTATCGGCGGCTGCGCATCTGCCCTCCCGCATGGATCTACGGTCGTGCAGGCCGTGGACCAAAGCCCCTACGCTCGGGAGGCATACGCGCACAACTTCGATCATCCCTACGAGAGCTTCAATCTCGCGGGTCTTCGACCGGAACAGCTCGCGGAAGCTGACCTGTGGTGGATGAGTCCACCTTGTCAGCCGTTCACCGTGCGTGGACGTCAGCGCGACCTCGATGACCCAAGATGCCAGCCCTTCCTCCGGGTGCTCACAGCCATCGAGGCTCGGAGACCCACAGCCGTTGCGATGGAGAACGTTCCGGGCTTTCGGCAGTCTAGAGCCCACAGCGCGTTGGTGAAGGTCTTGGAAGACTGTGGCTACGAGTGGCAAGAGCGGGTCGACTGCCCAACGCGCTGCGGCGTCCCGAACCGACGCTCTCGGTTCTTCCTCCTCGCGACCCAAGGCCCGATGGGGACCTTCCCTTCGGAGCAGCGCGAGCGGTCACCTCTGGCGGGATACCTCGATGAGATCCCTGCCCCCGACCTCTATCTGTCGGACGAGCTGCAACGTCGTTATCGACGGGCCCTGCCCATCGTTGACGCGAGTGACCACGACGCGGTGACCTTCTGCTTCACCTCCGCCTACGGGACCTCGCCAGTGCACGCGGGATCCTACCTGCGCGATGACAACGGCGTGCGGCACTTCTCGCCAGAGGAGATTCTGCGCCTTCTACACTTCCCCGCGCGCTACCGATTGCCCGAGACGATCGATCGCAAACGCGCTTGGAAGTTGGTGGGCAATGCCCTGTCGATACCCTCCGTTTCCGATGTTTTGGCTCCGCTCTTGGGGTCGCTGAGCGATGTCGACATTGCCAACGCCGCAGGCCCCCCGATACAATAGACATCCCCCCCCTCCTCATCCCCTTCGCTCCTTGGCCTCCAAACAATGAAATGGCTCGTCCGTGGTTGTATCACCCTGTTCGACCTAGCACTGCTGTTGGTGCTGGTCCGAGCGATTATGCCAACCCCCGGCGTCGCGCAGTTGAGCGAACCATCCCCCGATGCGTCCGCGCGTTGGGCGCCGCCCGCGTGGCACCCGGCACCTGAGTCGCTGTGGGCGCTGACCCAACTCGACCACGCGGCCCCTTTCTCAGGCGGACCGAGGATACGGGCGCAGGTCGCGCTGGTAGCCGACCTTGACCGCGGCGAGATCTTGTGGGGCCAGGGCATCGACCAACGCAGACCCATCGCCTCACTGACGAAGCTCATGTCTGCGCTCACGCTCTCCTCACACGACCCCGACCTCGCACAGACGCTCTGCGTTACCCGCGATATTTGGCCTTCTCTTCGTGGCGCAAAATCAAAGTTTGAGACTGGCGAATGCCACGAGGGATGGGAGTATGTGGGTGCTGCGCTCGTGGCTTCAGACAACCGCGGCGCAATGGCGATGCCTGCCTTGGCAGACCAGACCTTCGAGGCCTTCGTAGAGGATATGCACCGCGTGTCCTACGAGCTGAACCTCGACGCGCCCTCGTGGGTCGACCCGGCCGGTCTCGACGACGGAAATCAAAGCTCTGCACGCGACGTCCTGAAGTTGTTGGTCGCGGGCGAAGAGGTCCCCCTCCTCGAGCGAACCGCGACCGCGTCCGAATGGCGGGTTGATATGAAGGATGGGCCGCGGCGTCTCTCCAGCACGAATCGCCGGCTCGGCACCTATGAGACCCACATCGCGAAGACTGGCTACACCTCGACCGCAGGTTGGTGCTTCGCCACCACCATCACGACCGAAGACGGCCAACATCTCGCGGTCGTCGTCTTGGGTGCGCCCACGCGCGGTGCACGGTTTACGGACACCGACAAGCTCATCGCATGGGCAGGCCTCTCGTCATGACGGTGACAGGAGCGGCGCTGGCGGTGAAGCAAACGATGGCGTTAGAGCGCGTATCAATCGGAGGTCTTGATGCGATGTTGGTTCACTAGCGCCCTTCTCTTGACGGCATGCCAAGGAAGCGGACTCTCGTCGCTCAGCAGCGTCGCGCAAGATCTCGACACAGGAAACTGGCTCTCCTCTACGAGCAGCTCATCCACGGAGGATGACGACGGAGACAACGGACCACGCGACCGAGACGGCGACGGTCTGTCCAATGCGGAAGAGAATGCGCTCGGCTCCGACCCAGGAAATCCCGACACTGACGGCGACGGGTACCAGGACGGTGAAGAGGTCGAGTCCTACACCGACCCCACCGATGCGAGCGACCACCCCTACCAAGGTGGATGGCCCATCGCTGCGTGCCGAGGGGATGTGGCCGTCAGCGGCGATCAACCGGGGCAGAACACGGGTAACTTCCAGCTTATGGATCAATATGGCGACACCCTCCGACTCCATGACTTCTGCGACAAGATCGTCCTCCTCGTCGGGTCCGCTACTTGGTGCGATCCGTGCAACAGGGAGGCGCCAACCTTGGGGAACTGGTACAACAACTTGGCCGATGAAGGGTTGATGGTCATCACGCTCCTTGGCCAAAACATGTCGGAAGGAACGCCGAGCCAAGCCGACCTCCAAGCGTGGGCGAGCGCGCACGGGCTCACGCATCCCGTGGTCGCCGATCCAGGCTTCGGGACCGCGGGCCGCTTTATCACGGGCTCGCAGATCTTTCTCCCGAGTACGACGCTCTTGGGACCTGATGCTGAAGTGTTGATCGCCGACACCCCCATCAACCCAAGCGCGCTGCAGACCGCGCTCGAGAGCCTACCCTAACCATGTTGCGACTCGAAGAGGTCACCCTCACCACAGGCGGGGTGCCAATCCTTGAAGATCTGCAGTGGGCCATCATGCCGCGCGCTCGTATCGGCCTCGTCGGACGAAACGGTTGCGGGAAGACCACCCTGCTCCGCGCCCTCGCTGGGATCGATCGTCCGGACAGCGGTCGCATTCATCGTCAAGGTGGCGCCGTCGTCGGCTACCTGCCTCAAGGAGCCACCGAAGGAAGCGAAGCCACCGTATGGGACGTCGCCCGCAGTGGGTTGACGCGTCTCGAGCCGCTACGGAAAGAAGTCGAGGACGCGCAACGTGCGGCGGACGAAGAACAGGGCGGTTCGGCCGAGCGCCTCGCCGCAGCGCTTGAAGCGTGGCAGATGGCGGGCGGCTACTCCGCGGATGAGCGTGTCGGCGGTGTGCTACACGGCCTCGGCTTCAGCACCGAACAGTGGAAGCAAGGCTGTGACACCCTCTCTGGCGGCTGGCAGATGCGGGTCGCTTTGGCACGTCTGCTCCTCTCCGAGCCAGACATCGCGCTCCTCGATGAGCCCACGAACCACCTCGATATCCACGCGAGGATGTGGCTCGCGGGCTTCTTGGCCAACGCATCCTTTGCGGTGTTGATCGTCAGCCATGACCGCTCGCTCCTCGACAAAGCCACGCTAGAAACCGTTGAGATCCGCGGCCACGGACTGCATCACTACGCGTGTCCCTTCAGCCGCTTCCTCACCGAGCGCGAAGCCCGGATCAACATCCAAAACCGAACCGCCGACCGCGAACAAAAAGAGCGGGCGCGGATGGAGAGGTTCGTCGAGCGCTTTGGGGCAAAGGCCACGAAGGCGGCTCAGGCACGCTCGGTCCAAAAGAAGCTCGATCGACGCGAGGACACCGAGCGCGTCGCACCCGTTGGCAAGCTACCAAAGCTTCGGCTCCCGCCCGCACCCGAGAGCCCACTCGAGACCATCGAGTTCACGTCGGTCGACATCGGATGGAGCGCAGAGAACGTCCTCCAGTCGGCGTTGAATCTGACCCTGAGACGCGGCGAGCGGGTGGCGTTGATCGGTCCAAACGGGTGCGGCAAGAGCACGCTCCTTCAATCCATCGCGGGCAATCTCCCACTCCTCGGTGGCCGCAGACGCGTCGCGCCGAAGATTCGTGTCGGAGTCTTCCATCAGCGTATTACCGAAGATCTCCCGGGTGAACAGAGTGGACTCGAAGTCCTGACCGCGCACCATCCCCTCGTCTCACCACAGACCATCCGCTCCACACTCGGCGCGCTCGGCTCGTCAGGAGACAAGGCCCTGCAGCCCATCAGCAGCCTCTCTGGAGGGGAGCGTGCGCGCATCGCACTGGCCTCACTGATGCTGACGCCCTGCAACGTTCTTCTTCTCGATGAGCCATCCAACCACCTCGACGTAGAGACCGTGCAGGTGCTGACCGACGCATTGGCTGGCTTTGACGGAGCGCTCCTCCTCGTGACACACGACCGCGCCTTGATCGAGTCGGTCGCGACGCACCTGTGGCAGCTCACCTCGGCGGGTATCCAAACGCGCGAGTGGAGCCCTGGCGAACCCATGTTTGCGGCCGAGAGCGAGACGGCTGCAGCGGACAACACACGCCGCAAACAAGACCACACCGAGCGCAAGCGACTCCAGCGGATCGTCGAGCGCGCCAAACGTGAGCGCGACCAAATCGAAGCCAACATCGACGCCGCCGAGCGAGAGCTCGAGGCGCTCGAACAGGCGGCCTTTGACGTCGCGCAAGATCTGAGCGCGGCCAAAGAGATCGAGGCGCAGCGCCAAGCGACAACTCGGACCATTGAAGATTGGATGACACGTTGGGAAGAGCTTGAGTTGACGATTGAAGATAGCAACGTGACACAGGAGTAGCGCCCCTCATCGGCGCAGGGTGGACCACAATGTTCTTCGCTTTCGTATGCGCTTCGGCGCTCGCGCAAACCCCCACCGAGTCCGAGGTGGGAGGACGCATCTATCTTCGACCGCAAGCTCGAATACATCCTGCCTTTAATGCAGGAGATCAAGATGCAACTGTCGCCATCTTGGTCAACGCGCGTGGCTCGCTTGCCCTCTCTCGAGGCGCGCTGAGCATGCGGCTCGACCTACAGAGCAACACCTCTTGGGGGGAGCGAGAGACCGTGACCTCCGACGACACATCGATCGGAACGCACCGCGCGTTGGTTCGCGTAACGGGGGGCGACACCGTCCTCACCGCTGGACGGCAAACCGTGCAACTTCAACAGGGGCGATACATCGCCGATCCGGGCTGGCTGCCCAACGGCCGGTCCTTCGATGGCCTGCGACTGCAGACAGGGGACGACGTCTGGTCGCTCGACGCGGGTGCCTACCTCACGCGCCCCATGCTGCCCGCGACCTCCGAACGGCCCGAGCCGGGTTGGGGAGATTGGCTCGCCCATGCCTCGATCGGCCATGCAGCAGGCGATGCGTTGACCTCTAGCGCGTATGTGATTGTAAAGACCGCAGCGGCGGAGTACGCGACGGTCGCGCAAGACGGACTCAACAACGCGCGTCAAATCGCGCCGGAACGCACCATGTATGCCCCCGCGCTCAACGTACGCTGGAAGAAGCCGCTGCACCGTATCGACGCAGACGTAATGGGACAGTTTGGACGTGACGGCGAACAGGCCATCGAGGCTTGGCAGTTCGCTTGGGTGTCGTCGCATGCCTTGGACGTTCTTGGCCAGCCAGCCCTTCGGCTTACGGCCGAGCAAAGTTCTGGTGACTGTAGCCAGTCAAACTGCGACGACTCCGTAAACTCATCGTTTGACCCACTGTATGGCCGACACCATGGCCTGCGTGGCATGGCTGACCAAGCCTACGGTAGCAACCTTCGAGACCTCGCGGTGGGCATCGGACTGAAGCCCGATGACCGGATCCATCTGACCACAGACGTCCATGTGTTCTCCCTCACCAACCCGCAAGGTCCATGGATGCGCAACGGCGGCAAACTTCAGGGCCTCGGTTCGATTGAGGGCAACGAAGACGCGTTGATCGGCGTCGAATCGGACACGCGCATCGCGTGGAGGCCCGAAAAAGGCGTCCTCCTTGATCTCGGCTACGCCTGGTTCCTCCCTCAAGGAGCGGGCCGAGCACTGACCGGCGACGCACCGCAACACTATGTTTACCTCCGCAGCATCACCGAGTTTTAAATGTCACGACCCTGGGACCTAATTGTGTTTGGCGCCACCGGATTTACCGGTACGTTGGTGGCGAACTACCTCAAAGAATACGCACCCGACGACCTCTCTTGGGCGGTGGCAGGCCGCAGTCAAGAGAAGCTCGATGCGCTCGCAGAGCGCCTGTCGGTTCCGACCGTTCAAGCCAACATCGCGGACCTGGAGAGCCTACAGCGGATGGTCGCCTCCACGCGCGTCCTGTTGACCACGGTGGGCCCCTACAGTCTTTACGGTCGAGATGTCCTCGAAGCATGCGTAGAAGCCGGCACGCACTACACCGATCTCACCGGAGAGAACCACTTTGTTCGGGATATGAAAGCCCAGTGGGACGAGCGTGCGAGAGAGACAGGTGCCATCATCGTGCCCTGTTGCGGCTTTGAGGCCATCCCAACAGACCTTGGTGTCCAAGCGGTCGTCAACAAACTCCCAGCAGGTCCCAAGCGCGTCGTGGGAATGTTGCAAAGCCACGCGCAGCTTTCGGGTGGGACGCTGGCCTCGGCCCTCGACATGATGGGCAACCCCCGCCCCGCAAAGAAGCCTCGATCCGCAGGCTCTAGGCCTTCGGGGCCTCGCAGGCCCCTGCTCAAATACGACCGCACCGTCCGTCGCTGGACGGTCTCCTTCCCCGTGATCGATCCAGCCGTGATTGCGCGGAGCGCGCGGGCCCTCCCCGAGAGCTACGGGGACGCGTTTGGCTACGACCACAGGCTCTGCATCCCGGGCATCGTCCGAGGCGTAGGTATGGGACTGGGGCTCGCCGCGGGAGCAGGCGTCGCAAAGTTTTCTGCAGGTCGCAAAGCAATTCAGAAGCTTCGACCACAGGGAACCGGACCCGACCAAGCGACCCGCGACGCCAGCTGGTTTCGTTACACCTTCGTCGGCCATTCAGGCGACACGAGGGTTCAGCTTCGCGTCGCCGGCGGGGACCCTGGATACAGCGAGACCGCAAAGTTCATCGCTGAAGCCTCCCTCCAGCTCGCGGCGATGGCGCCCGATGAGCAGCCGACCGGTGGATTTCACACGCCGGCCAGCGCGCTGGGTCCTGCCCTCCTCGATCGCCTACAGGCGCAGGGCCTCACCGTAGAATGGACCGAGGACACACCCGCTGAGGATGGCGCATGAGCCGCATCGCGATACCCCGATCCCACCTGCGCAGGAGTCCGCAACATGCCAACCATCGATGAACGCGTCGCGGTGATCGGCCTCGGCTACGTTGGCCTCCCCGTAGCACTCGCCTTCGCACAGGTCGCACCCACCGTTGGGTTTGATATCGACGTATCGCGCGTGCAAGAGTTGGCCGAAGGCCATGACCGAACCCTCGAAGTGACGACCGACGTCCTCTCCGCCTCTTCGCTTGGCGTCACAAGCGACGCAGAAGGCTTGAACGGCGCCACCTTCTTCGTGGTCACCGTCCCCACACCGATCGATGCCCGAAGAGAGCCCGATCTGCGCGCCATTCGGTCCGCAACCCGCATGGTGGGCAAGGCGTTGCAGCGCGGCGCCGTCGTCGTCTACGAGTCGACGGTCTGGCCCGGCCTGACCGAAGAGATCTGCGGGCCGCTACTCGAGGAGGTCAGCGGCCTGACCTGCGGGGTCGACTTTCACCTCGGATACTCACCCGAGCGGATCAACCCGGGCGACAAGGAGCACACCCTCGCCCGGATCACGAAGGTGGTCTCGGGTCAAGATGACGCGACCTTGCACCGCGTCGCCGAGGCCTACGAGGCCATCGTCCCCGCGGGGGTACACCGCGCCTCGTCGATCCGCGTCGCGGAGGCAGCCAAGGTGATCGAAAACACCCAGCGCGACCTCAACATCGCGCTGATGAACGAACTCGCCTTGATCTTCGACCGCCTCGACATTCCCACCCACGACGTCTTGGCCGCTGCGGGGACCAAGTGGAACTTTTTGCCCTTCGTACCAGGACTTGTAGGGGGCCACTGCATTGGCGTCGACCCCTACTACCTGACCGCGAAAGCCCAAGCCGCCGGTTACGATCCCCGGGTGATCCTTGCCGGCCGCGCGGTGAACGACGGCATGGGCGCGCACGTCGCGCAACGGGTGATCCGCTTCCTCGGGAACGCCGGTCTGTCTGCCGCGAAGGCGCGGGTGGGTGTCCTCGGTTTGACCTTCAAAGAGAACGTTCCCGACCTCCGAAACAGCCGCGTGCCAGACATCCTCGCCGAGCTTCGTAGCTACGGTGTCGCGCCGCTCGTCTGCGACCCCATGGCCGATCCAGCGCACGGCGAACGCATGGCCGGCACGCCGCTGACACCGATGGACGACTTGCGCGATCTCGACGCGCTCATCCTCGCTGTGCCGCACGCCGAGACCATGCGGCTCGGAAGTCCAGACCTAACTGCACGGCTCCGAAACGACGCCATCTTGGTGGATGTCAAAGGCGTATTGCGCGACCATGATCTACCTCACTCGTTGCACTACTCGGCTCTCTAAACCATGCGTCTCACCCTCCTGATCGACCACTTGGGCGCCGGAGGTGCGCAGCGCCAGGCCTCTGCCCTGCATCAGGCGTGGGTGGACCAGGGGCTCGATGCCCGGCTCGTCTACTACCACCCGCATCATCACTTCAAAGACACGCTTAACGGTGAGGCGCGCGAACGCGTCACCTATTTGGACGCCAAGGGCCCCATCCAGCGAATCCTCGCCGTGAGGCGCTATCTTGAGGAGCACCCCACCGACGTCTTGGTGTCCTTCCTCGTCGGACCCACGCTCCTCGCCTATGTGCTGGACGGACTCTTGCGCCCCAAGTGGCGTTGGATCGTCAGCGAACGCAGCGCGCTGCTCTCGCAGTACCGTCCGATGCGACGACGCCTGTATATTCGAGCGCTTCAAGCGTGCGACCGTGTTGTCCCCAACAGCGCCGCGGGTCGAGAGGAGTTGGTTCGCGGTGGCGTGTCGCGCGAGACCATCGAGGTCATGCCCAACGGCCTACAGCTCACGGCGGCCATGAACGCGGCGAGCACCAAGCGTGCTCCAGGACCGATGCGGCTCTTGATGGTCGGCACCATCTCACGCGTCAAGAACCACGCCGCGGTGCTCCGCGCACTCGCAGGCCTGTCCGACCATGATTGGACCCTCGATCTCGTCGGCCGAACGACCGAACCCGAGGTCGAGGACGAACTGCACGGGCTGGTCAAGGCGCATGGGCTATCTGAACGCGTGCGCTTTCACGGCACACAGTCCGATGTCGGCTCTTTCTACGCCAAGGCACACCTGCTCCTACTGCCGAGCACCTTCGAAGGGTTCCCCAACGTGATCCTCGAAGCGTGGGCGTGGGGATGCCCTCCTCTTGTCAGCCGCTTCGGAGACCTGCCCGACCTGGTCGGAGGTGGCACGCGGGGCATACCGGTCGATGTGACGCGAGAGGGTCCACTGCGCGACGCGCTGCGCGAACTCCTCGCCGATCCGACACCGCTCAAGCGAATGGCCGATGCCGGGTACGCACACGTCCGCACGACCTATCCGCTACCCACCGTGGCTGCTTCCTGGGCGCAGCTCGCTCAGCGTGTTCACCACGCCGGAAGGCCTAGCTAATGTGTGGTTTCGTCGCCCTTTGGGACCGACAAGGTCGTCGCGAGCCGGACGTGCTGAGACGAACCATCAAACAGCTGACCCAGACCATCACCCACCGCGGTCCCGACGCACACGGAACGCACTGTATCGACGCGCGCGGCGTCGCGCTGGGCCATCGCCGCTTGGCCATCTTAGACACCAGCGAACACGGCCATCAACCGATGGCGTCGCCCACCGGTCGCTACTGGTTGGCCTACAACGGTGAGACCTACAACTTCGAAGCGCTACGCGCAGCCCTGCAAGAGGACACCGGCCCTCAGAGCTGGCGAGGCCACTCCGATACAGAGGTGCTCTTGGCATGCTTTGAGGCGTGGGGCGTGCTCGAGACCATGAAGCGCACCCACGGCATGTGCGCTTTTGCCTGCTACGATACACGCGAAGACGCGCTCTGGCTCGTCCGAGACCGCCTCGGACAAAAACCTCTGTACTGGACGCACGACCGAGGAGAGATCCGCGCGGCGAGCGAGATCCGGGCGCTACGTGCGCACAGCGACCACACCGACGTCATCCACCAAGACACCCTGCTGCGGTACCTCTACACCGGGGTCGTCGAGCAGCCCGCGAGCATCCTAGAGGGTATCGAACAGGTAGCACCCGGCTCCGCGCTGCGCTTTGGTCGAGACGGAGACCCGAGCGTGCACCCATGGTGGACGTTGGCGCCACGCACAGATCGACCGGAGAACCGCGAGCGCGCGCTCAAAGAGGCCGACCGTGTGCTGACGCGTGCCGTCTCCCAGAGAACCGCCAGCGACGTCCCGATCGGGGCGCTCCTCTCGGGCGGTATCGATTCCACGCTCATGGTGGCCCTTCTCGCCAAACGTGGCGCACGACCTCTCAAGACCTTCACGATCGCGGTCGATCATGCGGAGCACGACGAATCTGCGCACGCCAGGAAGATCGCCGAGTATCTAGGCACCGAGCACACCGAGTTGCGGTTGACGGGCGAGGACATGCTTGCTGCGGCACCGAATATGGCGAAGGTCTACGACGAGCCCTTCGCGGACGCCTCGCAGATCCCAACATGGATGGTCTGCAAGCTCACCCGAGAGCACGTCACGGTGGCGATCTCAGGCGATGGTGGTGACGAACTCTTCGGAGGATACGAACGGTACCGGCGAATCGCGAAGCGGTGGCGGCGTCTCCGTTCCTTCCCGGCCGGACTGCGACGGCTCGGCGCGAGCCCTCTCGCCTACTTGGGGACATCGACGCTTCCCCATGGACGCTTGGGCAACATCGGGCGCCAGTTGGGCGCTCGCAACCTCATGGAGCATTACCGCCAAGCGACCTCCATTAGCCCGAATCCAGGCTACTTCTTGCGCGACGCGCCGCGGCTTGGACCAGAAGCGACCTCCGCCCATCGACACGAAGTCGCGCAGATGATGCGCTGTGATCTTGGGCGCTACCTCTTGAGCGACATCCTCGTGAAGACAGACCGCGCGAGTATGAGCGTCGGCCTCGAACTACGCGCGCCGATGCTGGACCATGACGTCGTGGAGCTCGCGCTATCGCTTCCCACCGAGTGGACCTGGAGCGAAGCGCAGGGCAAGCAGGTTCTCCGACATGTGCTCTCGAAGCACGTCCCACCCGCCTTGTGGGAGCGTCCCAAGCAGGGCTTTAGTGTGCCGCTGACGCGTTGGGTTCGCGGTCCACTCGCCGATTGGATGGAAGAGGCGCTCTCCCCTGAAGGCCTCGCCGAAAGCGGCGTATGGGACACGCCTCGTGTTCGCGCGTTCTGGCGCGCACATCAGGAGGGGCGGCACAGTCACACGTCCGGCCTGTGGGCCATCGCCCAGTTCGAATCCTGGCGCCGAGGCGACCTCTACACCTCGTAGTATGCTTTGTACCACGCCACGAAGCGCGCGATACCCACGTCGAGGGCAGTATCGGGCTCATAGCCGACCGCCTCACGCAGCCTCTCCGTGCTCGCCCATGTCGCCGCGACGTCGCCGGGCTGCATCGGAAGATATCGTTTGTCGGCCTCTTTCCCAAGGCAGCGCTCAAGCGTCCCGATCATGTCCATCAAGGATACAGGTGCGTTGTGTCCGATGTTGAAGACGCGAAACGGCGCGTGGCTGGTGCAAGGTGGCGCCGTGACCGGATCGTAGTCCGGATCAGGCTTCGCCGGGTGGTCTAGCAGCCGGACGATCCCCTCCACCACGTCATCGACGTAGGTAAAGTCGCGAGACATCTCACCGTGATTGAAAACATCGATCGGCTCGCCCGCCAAGATGGCCTTCGTAAACAAAAACAGCGCCATGTCTGGCCGTCCCCACGGCCCGTAGACGGTAAAAAATCGCAGCCCTGTGCAGGGGATTCCGTACAAGTTCGCGTAGGCGTGGGCCATCCCCTCGTTCGCCTTCTTGGTGGCAGCATAGATCGAGAGCGGGTGATCGACGGGCTGCTCCTCGCCGAAAGGCATCGCGCGATTGGAGCCGTAGACCGAGCTCGACGAGGCATAGAGCAGGTGCCCGACCTTGCCGTGGCGACAACATTCCAAGATGTTGAGGAAGCCCACGAGGTTCGACTGAACGTAGTCCTCGGGATGCTTCAGAGAATGTCGAACGCCGGCCTGCGCTGCGAGGTGAATGACACGCTTCGGTGTGTGTCGGGCAAAGACACCGCGCATTGCGTCTGCGTCTGCCAGATCCACACGTTCGTGTTGATAATTGGGGTAGGCCGCGAGCCGCGCGAGACGCGCCTCTTTGAGCGTTGGATCGTAGTAGGCGTTGACCACGTCGAGACCAACCACGGCGTGTCCATCCTCCAGCAGCCTCGCAGCCACATGGTACCCGATGAAACCTGCTGTCCCTGTCACGAGGATAGGTGTCATGTCCGCCTCCGATGCGTAGCGGTGGCACTATCTCGCTCGCGGACTCCGGTCACCGTTCGGAGAGGGTCGCCTCGTCGATCAAGTAAAAGACGTAGTCGTGGTTCTCCATCTCCAGCACGATCTTCCCATCCGATGGCTTGACCGGAGGGTCGAGGACCCACGTCAACGGACCCGACTTGAGCCGCCGACCGTCCACCTCTTCCTCGAGTCGAACCTGAGATCCGACCCGCAGTCGAACCGTGAGGCGGGTCTTACGCTGCTGGAGATAGCGCCCCCCAATGGTCAGCCTGCGCGCTCCGCGGTCGAGGACCTCTAGGCGATCGTCGGGCCACATGACCTCAAAGCGATCCGCGGGGTAGAGCCACGCCGCGCCGTCACACATCCGCTCGGGGTCGAGCCCCAAGACGTAGCGTCGTCCGTTGGCCATCGGGTCCGTTTCGTCCGAGGCTGACACAAACAAAGATTCAGGCATATGACAGGTTCTACCATTACCTTGGTTTTTTACATCCACGCATGGAACGTTGGGGTGACTCAGGGGGACACCGTCTTCGAGGACGCGAAGCGGCGAGCATCTGCTGCCAAACCGCGTCGCGCCGATCAACTCCTCATCGCTCAAGAACGCCCAACGTGGGCTCTCCATTCGCGCCATTTTACCGGGCGCGTCGACCAAAGGACGGTCGGCCTTCGGCACGTCCCCCGGAGGCTTTGGATAGGTTGGCCGAACCGAGATGTCGGAGTAGACACCGTCTTTGAGTTGCGTGAGACCGAACAAGGAGGCGGTCGCGCCCTCAAGCTGCAGGGCGTCGCCCACAAGATAATGCGCGTCACGGCCCTCGCCGACGCGAACAGCGACCACCTCGGACCAACCCAGCGTGTCTGGGGAGGTCACACGAAGGGACCAAGGTGCGTCGGTGTGCGGGTAGGTCTTTTGACCGTCCACACGGCGCGTCTCGACGCCCTCTGTGCTCACGGACAGGGGCAGACGTGCACCGGACAGCGTCGCCGTAGGGCGTCCGCTCGACGCGGACTCGGCACGCAAAGCCACCGAAACGGTGAACGGGCCGCGCGACGGTGTCCAGGGTTCATCGGTCGCGATCAACAGCTCCGCACCCGGCGCGAGCCAAGGTCCGGCTGACATGGCCTCCGGAAGCCCCTCAGGCCGGTCCATGGTCAAGCCCTCCATTCGGGCGATCTCGGGAGGTTTCGCTTGGACCTCTCTCGCGCGCTGAGCGAGGTCTCCGACCGCCGCCGAGAGCGCCTCGGTAAAGCGCCGCGAGCCTTCTTCGTTCATGTGATCTTCATTCTTGAACATGGCCTCAGTCATCGGCAGCGACCGCATATCGAGGTAATGCCCGCCGGCCTCTCCGATGAGCCGTCGCGACTCGTCTTGCACACCTTCCAACACCACGTCGTCGAGATGGGCGGGGATATGCGGCGACATCGGCGGACGCACCCACAAGATCTGAGCCCCGTGGCCGCGTACGAGCTCCGTGACCTCGCGAAGCATCGACGCGTCGGGCGAGGGCAGCAACGCCGCATCATACGCGCGCTCCGCGGGCGCTGAACCGGCGACGGGTAGGGAGGCGACATGGAGCGCCATACGAACGTTGGCGTCGTCAAAGACCTGACCGAGCGCGACCCGAGCCTCTTGCTCGCTCATGGCGCGTGCAGGGTCACGCGGCGACGAAAACAGTGTCTCGGTGGGGAGACGACGCAAGCCGTCGAGTACACGCCCCCGCAACACACCGCGCTGCTCACGAAGACCCGCCAGCGCAAGACCTGCGTCCCACCGGGCCTTCTCCTGCAACACCGGATCTGGGGCCTGCCCCTCGAGGTGGACCGCCAAGTTCATCCAGCTGGACTCGCTCAGCGGGCGGGTGAGCAACATGCTCTGGAGACCGCTGACGATCACAACCATCCGAGGACGATGCCCACCTTCAAAGACCCGATGCTTGAGGATCGCGTACCAATGGGACCCGATCGAGTTGGGTATGGAGATCTTGACCATATCGTCGCGGGAGATGTGCAGACGCTTGGCCAACAAGGCGTCATCGATGTCCGTGTTGGCGTAGGAGGGCCCCAGCAACACCACCTCGGGCTGTCGCTGTTCCAACATCCGGTCCATCGCGGCTACCGAACCCGCCTCCACCACAACCCCATTGATTACGCGACCCGCGTTCGCACGAGCGAGCTCTTCCTCTTCGTCACCAAAGCCCATCATGACGCTCACACCCAACCACACGACCGCGATCGGCGCAACCAGCGCGATCACCGCGGGGAGCCAGGTTCCAAGACGATGATGTACACTCGCGGGCTTATCCACCAACCAACCACTCCATACCAAGTAGACCTACGACAAAGAGCCCCACCAACGACGCGCCCACGAAGATGAGCCCAGCGATCACCCAAAACCAAGGATGGCTTCTTCGGACCAAAACTAGTCGCCAAAAGGGAACCCTGTAAGCGCTGACGGGGCGCCCCTGCAGGGCGTTTCGCAGATCGTCTGCCATGGCCTTGAGCGTCGCGTAACGATCCTCCACGCGGAACGCACAGGCCTTCGCGACGATCGCCAATATTTCGGGCGGTAGCGGCGCACTGTAGCGGTGTCGCGGGACCTCACGCTCGCCGCTCGCCGCAGCCTTCATGACGTCGCGAACGGTTTTCCCAAGCACCGACGATTGGAGCGTAAGCAGCTCTTGCAAGATCAAGCCCAGCGCGTACTGATCGGATCCGCCGTCCAATCGGTCGTTCTTCCCTTGGGCTTGCTCGGGCGACATGTAGGCCGGTGTCCCGACGGCATCGCCGACGCGCGTCAGTCCTCCGTGCTCGCCGCTCACCTTACCGCCCAGCTCCGGCGCCCCCATGACCCGCGCCAAACCCCAGTCCATCACATAGACCTCACCGAAGGCGCCGACCATGATGTTGTCGGGTTTGAGGTCTCGGTGAACCACGTTTCTGCTGTGGGCGTAGCCGATCGCGTCGCAGACCTTCAAGACGATCTCGATCACCTCTCCCCGACGCTGACTCGGATCCAGCGGCTGACCGTTCTCCCAGCTTGCACGGGCCTCCAACATGAACTGCCGGAGCGTCCGCCCCTCGACCAGCTTCATCGCGTAGCCGAGCTTGCCATCCTGGTTGACCTCGAGAGAATACACCGGGATGATGTTGGGGTGGTCCAGCTGTGCCGTGATCTGTGCCTCGTTGAGGAAGCGCGTTCGGATGCGCTCGTCAGAGATGTAGTCCGCGGAGATCTGCTTGAAGGCAACTTTCCTGTTCAGGTCTCGGTCCTTGGCGACGAACACGCGGCCCATGGAGCCCTCACCGACCTTACCGAGGAGCGCGTACCCCTGCTCAGGACTCCGCGGCACGAAGGTCGCTGCGTCAGGCGCGTCGCGACGATGACGGAGCGTCTTCGGGTCGCCAAGCTCCGGGCGACCCCGTCGCCGCAACACCTCGCCGAGCGAGTCCTTCGACAGCTTTCCGGTCTTGTACAGGTACTGCGCAAATAGGTCGACATCACCCGTTCCCATGGTCTGCTGAAACGAGGCATACTGACCGCCGATGGAGATCCAAACCTCCTCGTCCACCAGTCCGTGCAGGGTGTCCCAAGGGTTCAACGCGGCCTCCGTCCGGGTACAATGTGACATGTCGCGACGTCACACGCATGCGCTAGATACGATACGCTTTGGTGCGTATGCTGTTCATACCGTTACGAGGAGTTGATGATCATGATTGCCTATTTGTTGACCGCGAGCCTACTTATCTCCCCCACCGCTTTCGCCGAAGCGCCGGCTGAGGGCGACGCACCTGCGCAGCAGCAGGCCACCGTGGGTGAGAAGGCCCCCGACTTCACTCTCCCGACCCACGACGCCAAAGGCGCGTTCACGCTTTCCGAATACGCCGGGAAAACGGTTGTGTTGGAGTGGTTCAACCCAGCGTGTCCTTTCGTCGTCGCGGCACACGAGAAGGATGGTGTATTGGAGAATATGGCGAAGAAGGTCTCGTCTGACGACGTCGTGTGGATCGCCGTGAACAGCACCTCGGTTGATCACAAGGGCCACTCGCCCGACGACAACACGAACGCCAAGAAAGAGTGGAAGATGGACCACCACGTCGTGCTCGACGCAGACGGCGCGGTGGGACACACCTACAACGCTCGAACCACGCCGCACATGTACGTTGTGGCCCCCGACGGCACGCTCGCATACGATGGCGCGGTCGACAACCATCCGCGCGGCAAAGGCGAGGGCAAGCACGTGAACTACGTACAAGACGCACTCGACGCGATCGCTGCGGGAGAAGCCGTCAAGAACGGCAAGACCAAACCCTACGGATGCAGCGTCAAGTATGCCGACTGACGCTCCGCGAGTTGGACGCACGGTCGACGGCCGGTATCGCCTGGTCGCGGCCTTGGGTCGCGGTGGTATGGCTGCGGTGTACGTGGCCATCGACCAAGTCTCTAACCAGCGACTCGCGCTGAAGATCTTGCATCCCAACCTCCTCGACAACGCGGAGGCTCTCGGTAGATTTGAGCGCGAAGCGCGCGCGACCATGCGCATCAAACATCCCAACTTGGTCCAAGCCTTTGGCCATGGCGAGCACGGCGAGGGCTTTCGCTACATGGTGCTCGAGTTCCTCGAAGGTCCCACCTTAGAGGACTACGCACATGAGCGCGCGCCGCTCTCGACCTCGGAGGTGGTTCAGATCGGCGCAGCAGTTGGCGCTGCCCTTGGCGAGTTGCACAAGCGCGGTGTCATCCACCGAGATCTCAAGCCCTCCAACATCATCTTGCAAGGCGGTGACCCCGGCGCGGTCAAGGTGTTCGATTTGGGCCTCGCGCTGCACAGCTCGCTAACGCGTGTCACGTCGGTCGGTATGCGGATCGGGACGCCCGCGTTCATGGCGCCAGAATACATCGAGGAGAGCCGCTGCGATGCGCGCTCAGACCTCTACAGCCTGGGCGCGATCCTCTTCGAGCTTGCATCCGGAACGCGGCTCTTTCAGGGCGAGGGTCGCGACGTCTTGTTCCAGCAGGTCGAAACGGAGGCGCCACTGCTTGAGGAGCGCACGCCAGGCCTGCACCCGGACGGCTTGTCGGACCTCCTCGCGAGGATGCTACACAAAGACCCGCATGTGCGACCACAGCACGCACAAGAAGTCATCGAAGCCCTCCAAGCACTCTAGGACGACGCTTCCTGCTCTTTCAGCTCGGCCAGCAGATCCTTTCGCCGGTCTGAGAACCCCTGCCAAAGCGACGGGGCATGCTCCTCGGGTGTCGCCTCGCGCACCCACAGCAAGAACGAACGCTTGTGTGCACCCGGCAACTCCACCTCTACAAAGTCAGGCACATAGCGCTCACGAAGCGCTTCGGGCACGTCCCATTTATCCATGCTGTCCTTCATCAATCGGGTCGCGAGAAGCCCCTGAACCAGTCGTGAGTGAAGGATCTCCGGCTCCTCATCTGCGAAGAATGAGGCTGGAACAAACTTATCATGCCCCGGCGACTGCCGCGCTTCGTCGGCGGCCACCGTCCTCGAGGCCACCTCTCGTGAGACCAAACCATATTGGTCGTAGACGTACAAGTTCGAGTAGTAGCCCACCGCGCCGATGGCTTGGGAAACCAGACGGCTCCTCGGACCGGCCAACGTCGCCAGCGCGTGCCCTCTTCGCTCGAAGCCCTCTACGTTGTCTTTCATATTGGCCCATCGGGCGTGTTCCGACAAAAACTCCTTGTCGCTGTGACGAAAATGCAGCGCGCTTCGGATCCCGTCGGGCACGACGTGCACATCCAACCCAGGCGCCACCTGCAGCGCCAGACCGACGCCCGCGACCCACAAGGACGCGCGTCGCCATCTTGGTTCAGCCGACTCGCTCAGACGCTGCACCCACGCCCCGAAGAGTGCCGCTGAGAACAGCAGACCCGGCAACAGCAAACGCCCCATCGGGAAAAAATCGCCTCCCACCAAGACCGCGTAGGCCGGAAACGCCAGCGCCAGGAGCACCATGACGCTCCCCGCGCCACGACGCCACGCGACCATGCGCGGCGCACCCAGAAGACACAGGCCGAACGAGGCAAAGGTGAGCGCGTACAGTCCCATGTACTGGAGGCCGCGCAGCAGACGCTCCAAACTCCAACCCACCTTTACCAGCGCCGTATTCGGTACAAGCGTTCCAAAGTGAGCCCCGCGAAAACTTGTGTAGACGATGGCGAGCGCGCACACGCCGAGCGCAACGCGGCCCAGACCCTTGAGCACGTGACGTTCTCGGTCGAGCAGCCGGCTCAACACCGATAGCGCCAAGAGACAGCCCACCCAGAGGAGGCCCTCGCTGCGCAGAAGCATGAGCAGAGCGCACAGGACCACTGAACGTACATTTGCGCGACGAAAAAGGAGGCTCTCCGCCGTCAAAAAGAAGACGAGCGCGAAGGGCATCGTGGCCAATCCGCTGGTCGACCAAACCGCTGTGGTTGGGCTCCAAGCGAACCATGCGGTCGCCACAAAGGCCGTCGCCGGATCAAACCCCAGTCGCTCGCGACAGAAGCGCTCAAACGCGATCACCAAGACGACACCACACAGCGTCGAGACCAGCGGGGCCAACCACACGACATCCCACAGTTGACTCTCCGCCACGGCCGACAGCAGCACCCACAAGAAGTTGGAGTAGCCCTCCACGGGACCATCTGAGACGTTGTAGGTCAGCCCGTAGCCCCGAGCGAGATTCCGGCCGTAGCGAAAGCTTATGAAGGCGTCATCGCACACAAAGTGGTAGCGGCTCACCCACGCGAGGTAGGGCAACAACAACGCGAACAAGCGCCATCGGCGCTGCATTGTGAACTGTTCCCACACCAAGCACTCCCCCGGCCCCATGTTTGCTCCGTCTAGAGTTAACGACGCGCGGCGCTGGATGCGAGCAGAGAAGCGCCGAGCATGCTACCCGGTCTCATGCAGATTCGTGAACGGCGACTGGCTCTCTTGATCGCGTTGACGGCGATCGCTTGGCACCTTTGTGGGGTGTTTGCGCCGCCACGCATCGCGGGGAACGCCAAGAATACGGAGGCGAGAGACTTCGCTTCGTACCACTACGCCGCGGTCGCGACGAAGCGTGGACAAAGCCCCTACGAGAACACCACGCTCAACCGTATTGCGAAACGGGAAGGCTACCGCAACAGCGTGCATCCCTACCTCTACCCTCCGCCCTTCTTGCTCGGGGTCTACTGGAGTGTTCCGGTCCAGCTCCCAGCGGCGTTCGCGATCCACAAGGCCATGCAGACACTTGCCTGTTGGATCGGTCTTTGGGGCCTCGTTCGGTGGTGGCGTCCAATGGGTGGGCCGGTCCGCGAGACCGCGCTGATCGCGCTGGCTGGCTCCTACGGCATGATCTACGGCCTGCAGATGGGGCAGGCCAACGCGAGCGTCTTCGCGCTCACAATGCTCGGGCTATGGGCCGGTGAGCGAGATCGCCCGAAGCTGGGTGGTGCGTTGCTCGGTGTCGCCTGCATGTGGAAGATGGCGCCCGCCCTCTTCGTCTTCTGGTGGGCCTGGAAGGGCCGCTGGCGTGCTGCGATTTCCGCCGTCATCGCCGCGGTCGTCCTCTCGATTCTGACCTTGCCCATCATGGATCTGGGCACACAGTGGTCCTTCTACCGTGACGTCCTTCCGTCGATGGCGTCTGGAGAATACAACGGACTGACCATTCGTATCGACATGTTTGGGAACCACTCGCTGAGCAATCTTTGGCACCAACTGTTCCCGAGTGGTGAAAACGTCCTGAGCGGATTGGCTCGCACAGCCGCGAGCGCCACGCTCGTGACGCTGCTCGCGCTCTTGTCGATGTCGATGGAGCGTAGGCAGCAAAACGCGACCCGAACGGCCGCCCAAGTCGGGCTCATCGGTCTGACCATGATCTTGGTGCCGGTCTACACCTACGAACACCACCTTATTTGGGCGATCCCGGCGACGGTCGTGACGCTCACCGCGCTCGCACGGGGTACCTTGAGCGCACGGTGGGTCGCGCCGCTCGCCTTCGCCTTCGTCGCGCTGAGTTTTCCGCTGCCGCACCTCAGAGAGCTCTCCACGCAGGCGCTCACGGATGTACCCGTGGTCGCATGGCTCGTCCAAGAGAGCAAAACCCTGGCCCTGTTGACGTTGTGGGCGTGCTGCGCACAGCTCTCACGCCGCGGCTAGCTGTCGCACGACCACGCTTGCGAGCATTCATAGGGCACCTCGATGTACGGCACGGACTGCGTCGCGACACACGGCCACCCCTTGTCGAAGCACACCTGCGCCTGCTCGAAATCGAACGTACAGCCGGTGTCGTTGCCGGCCTCGATCTGCAGCTCGTCGCAAGGACTCGATGGGTTGCAGTCGGCCATCTCTTGGCAAAAGCGCTCCGCGAAGCGGTCGCGAAAGTTGTCTGGCGTCAACGCGGTGTTGGGCCCATCGATCTCGTCGGGTGGATCAAACTCCGGGCCACAAGCGCCCAAGAGCAACATACAAACCAAAGAACGCCTCATCATGATGCCACCTCATCGATCGCGCGAGCGAGCGCCACGTCACGCTCGGTGAGTCCGTGCGTGTCGTGTGTCGTCAGCCAGATCTCTACCGTGTGGTAGACGTTGAACCACTCGGGATGATGCGCATGACGCTCCGCGAGCACTGCGACACGGGTCATAAACGCGAACGCTTCCTTAAAATCGGGGAACGTAAAGACCTTGTGTATCCGAACGTCTGCGCGCTCCCAACCCGGGAGCGTCGCCACCGCCGCTTCGATCTCATGCTCCGCCATACGGATCGAGCCTGCCATGTCCGAACTCCCTCGTGTCGAGCGCTGCCTAAGAGGTCTACCGTTGCTCGTCCACACCGATGCCCCTCTCACGGCTAACGATCGATCGGCGCACAGCATCTATTGTTGATGTCGTACAAACGAGCCTAGAGTGGTCGCATAGGTCTAAAACATGCTTGTATCGATCGGAGGTGCAATTTACAGACTTACTGTGATACATTCATGATAGACTTGACATGTAAACCGAAGGAACACGCGCCATGCTGGACCAAGATGACCGCCTCGAACTCGCAACCTTCTTCGCCCGACGACTCACACCTGAGCTTAAGCCCATCGGCCAAGACGACGCCGTAGACGTCGCTGGCTGGGTCACTCGGTTGCAGGAGCCTTCCCTCCGACCACTGGCAGAGCAAAT
>Ga0315320_10000921_pt1 | contig 24089 bp, 18 predicted proteins | sample M140m21515metaG_FD_203458 | JGI IMG/M metagenome (GOLD analysis project Ga0315320, IMG submission 203458) | Ammonia-oxidizing marine archaeal communities from Monterey Bay, California, United States - M1 40m 21515 | ecosystem: Environmental > Aquatic > Marine > Coastal | place: USA: California... | reverse complement strand
ATTAGTTCTCAATCACAACCAGATTCTGACTTCATTATTCCTAATCCTACTAATAATATTCCGATTAGAAAAGTTTCCAGCCTATTTAATTGGGCTTATAGGATGGAAAAGAGAAACCCAATTGACACAATCAACCGCCTTGTTCCTGCAATACTCGCACTATTGCTATCTCATGCTTTGGTATCCGAAGAAGAAATATCTATCGTAGGTACTGATTTCCTATCTGCCTTGATATTACTTCCTTCTTTCATCTCTGTTGTAATCCCTCCTGTTTTAATTAACAGATACGCAGAAGAAAATTGCGGCCGATGGTGGTCAGCTGTGATAGGCCCTAAATTCCGTCTTTCTTCATCAATTATTGGCTCCTCGATTTTACTCCCAATTCCATTAATCTATGTTTCATGGTTTATTCTGAGTGATAATTTGGCCATAGCTAATGATTCAGTAGTATATTGGTTATGGTTGCCTTGTTTAGTAATGTATTTAGTTGCAATCGCAGCCTCATCATTACATCTGTTAGTTTCTGATTTGAGAAGGTCAGGAGCATCTGTCGTGGCACTTCTACTATTAGTTCTCGTTTGGCCATATATCGAGCTGGTTGATTCTCTTGAAATGATTATTCTCAACGGTATGAGTTGGGGATTTTCATTGGATGAACCTATTTTTATGATGTTTTTGGCGGGTATAATCAGTTTATTGGTGTGGATGGTTTCAGTTTATCTCCCGGAAGCATGAAAACGAGCATTCATCATATAGTAACCTCTCCCATGTTTGTGTCCTCGATGAAATATTATGGTTGGGCGTTGACATGCATAGGTGGAGCAGGCGTTTTGCTAACTGCAATAATGGGTTATACATATGCACCCTTAGTGCAATCTCCTCCATTTAGATCTCCAGAAGCATATCGAATCTTATTTTGGCACGTTCCTTTTGCTTGGACTTCTTTCCTATCTTTTTGTCTATTATTTATTGGTGCAATATCCTGGTTTTTGAAGAGAAAAGAATGGGGTTGGAATTTATTTTGCACAGGTTCTGACTTGGGGCTCCTCTTTGGTTTAGGCGTCATTATTTCAGGCCCGATATGGGGTTCAGCTGAATGGGGAGTGCCATGGGATTGGGGAGATCTTAGGCTGAATACATTTGCTTTACTTACTGCTGTTGCATTATTCACTGTTCTTTCGAGAAAAGCCCAACCGGACGGAATTGAAACTAGAGACACTCTTTCCACTGTAGGGTTATTCGGCTTTGCCTTAGTACCAATTACGGCTGTAGCGACTACAGTATATCAAAAAAGACACCCCTCTGTCGTGATTGCAGAATCTAGTGAAACAGGTTTAGATCCAAAAATGCTCCAAGTCCTAATTTTGGGTGTAATATCTTTCTGGATATTAATGGCAGGTCTTTCTCTTCTAACTTATCTCTCATACAAGATGGAAAATGAATTAAGAAGATTACTTAACGAAATAGATAACGGGGTGGTTCATTGAACGGTTTCACCTCATATCTAGTAACTTACTCTATTTTAGGATTTTTGTTGAGTTATTATATTGTCTACATGGGTAAAAAATTAGATCATCTCAGAATAAGAATCAGGGAGTGTAAATTGTCCTTAGACGATAATAACTCCAAAATTTAGTTCTTTTCTCTCACGAATCATTCTAATGCACTACGCTTTCGCAAGGGATGAGCCATATGTCCAAAGACGCGTTTTGCATTGTTTGTGGAGATTCTTCCAAACTTTCTTCTAATCGTCTATGTGAATCATGTTTTCGTAAGCGTGTAACATTATCCAAAGTCCCCAAGACGATACAGCAATTTCGCTGTCCAAAATGTGAGTCATATGAGATTAGAGGGCGTTGGTCAAAGATGGATTCTGAAGCATTGGCAGATCTGAGAGTTCGTGATAATTTAGAATTAGACGAAAGAGCAGAAGATGTGAATGTAGGATTTGCCTTACAGACTATTGATGATAGAACTAACCGAATTCATCTAGATGTCTCTGGAATGATAGATAATTTCTTTTTCGAAGATAATTTTGAAGTATTATTACAAACAAGTAATGCAATTTGTACTCCTTGTACTAGAAAAGATGGTGCATATTTTGAGGCCATTGTCCAACTCCGCTCTGCAGGAAGGAAATTATCTGAAAAAGAACTTAGAGAATTAAGAAGTACTTTAGACGAAATGTTAGGAGGAATGGAAGCTGATCCAATGTTTTTCATCACCAAAGAAGGAATTGTAACTGGGGGTTGGGATTTACAACTAGGATCTAAGTCTATGGCTAGGAATTGGGCTCGTATTTTGACAAAGAAATTTGGAGGTACCGTAAAGGAAACATCTACAGTCGTTGGTATGAGGGATGGTATTGAGATTACAAGACTTACTGTGAGTTATAGGAAACCCGCTTATGATGTTGGAGATGTGGTAAAATTGAATAACGATTTATGGATGATTGATTCATGGCAAAAAGATGGCCCAATAATTCGTAGATTGAAATTTTTCCATCGTACTGGAGCCTCATGGAGAGATATGGAGAAGGCTAGAATAATTTGTTCTCGTTCAGAACAATTTATTGTGGATATAATGAATCGTGACAGTTCTGCTGCAGAAATAATGACTCCTCATGATTACACGATGGCGACAGTTGCTTTGCCATATGATGATGATAAAAAATCAACAAAACTACGTATTGGGTTCATAGAAGATATATGGGTAGCATTACCCGGATTTGTTGCCGAGGTGAACCTATGAAAATGAAAGATATTGAAGAACTTGTCAAAGAATTAGATTCACAAGATATGGTAGGGTATACTCGGAGTTTCATAAATGATTTTGAATCGGCAATCTCTGAAAAAATCGAAATAGATGTAGATAGAGACTGGTCCGGTGTTCTTTGTTTAGGAATGGGTGGTTCTGGCGCTGGAGGAATGTTTCTCTCAACTTTATCGGACTATTCCGGGGGTATTCCCTTTGTAGTATGGAGAGATTATGGGCTACCATCTTGGTGGGGTTCTGATTGGTTAGTTTTAGCAACATCTTATTCAGGAAATACGGAAGAAACAATTGATGGTGTCCAAGAAGCTTTACGTTCAGGAGGTACTGTAATTGGGATTTCATCAGGTGGAGAACTTGAGAAGTTAATTTCTGAAAGTGAAGAATCATTGTTTCTTTCTGTCCCTGGTGGTCAAATGCCTAGATCAGCATTCGGACATTTATTCGGAAGACAATTATCTATATGTTGGGCTTTAGGAATAATTGAGAAGCCAGATGGTCAAGAAACTTTGGAGATGATTGAACGTTTACGTTCATCTTCAACTGATTTCGACATAAGTGGGGGAAACGGCTTAGTTGTTTCAGTAGCAGATTCAATGCTAAACAAACAAATAGGAATTATTGCACCTACTATTTTGATTTCTGCAGCACGCCGTTTTTCAAATCAGTTAAATGAAAATTCAGAAGTATTTGCTCGCTCTTCAGAATTGCCTGAGATGAACCATAATGAAATAGTAGCGTGGTCTTCCGCCAATGAAAATGATCATTCTCTAATTTATTTTTCATGTGAAAATATCCATCCTAGAGTCCATTCAAGGATGAACTGGATGCTAGAAAATATTGATAATGATAGTTCTTGGATAATTGACTGTGAGGGAGAGAGTCTTCTTGAAAGGTTACTCTATGCTTCACATATTTCTGATTGGATAAGCGTTACTTTGGCATTGCTACAAGGAGTTGATCCTTCCGAGATGAGTTCTATTATGAATCTTAAATCTCATCTTTCCAAAATCTAATAAATTGGTCCAAGAACTAATCTCGGGTCAGGATACCTTTCTAAAGCCTCTTCTCTATCTTTCGGGTCAACAACGCCCGGCATATCGTGAGTCTCAGGTTCATTAATTGATAGTTGAAAATGTAAATGTGATTCCCAACCTCCATTTTCATGTTTATCTCCCATCCAGCAAATCACTTCCCCCCGCGATATTTTTTGACCGATTTTTTTCCCTTTGATTGAATCAGCACTTAGATGCCCATATAGAGCCCATATTGGAGTTTTACCGACTAGGTGCTTTGTGATTATTACATAACCATAGTCTCCATCAGCTGGATTATATCCAAAATGCGAAATCTCTCCTTGATCAAATGCCATACAAGGCGTACCTAGGGGTGCTCCAATATCTATGCCGATATGTAGAAATCTACCGTCTGAAAATAGGTCAGTAGAATACATGCCTGGCCTTAATTCATCATACCTTCCTATATCAAATTCTAATTTTGATGGTGTGTAGTCGCCTCCAGTGAAATCTCTGACTTCATACTCATTTGGTAGATGAACTACTGGATGATATCGCCCGGTTTGCCACTTAATCATGTACTCGGATTAGGGCGAAGGTTTTCATTCCTCTTCATAGTCATCTTCCTCCATGACAGTTGGTTTCCTTATCTTCTCAGTAATGGATTTTTGTTCTGCTAAGTTTTTAGGTAAATTTGTAGCAATATCTAGCATCTCTAGTTTTCTTCCTTGAGGTAATACATTTTTTTCCCATGACCCCACTGCTCTATTGTAGAATTCAGTTGCTTTACCTAACCTATTACCCACTTCGGCAAAATGCTCACTCCATGTGGCCATTCTTTTGTAAAATAATTGCGCAACTTCTACTACTTCTTTTGCTTCCTCGGCAAATCTAACCTGTTGCCAGTATAATGCAGCAGTTCTTAGCAATGCGATTAGAGAGGCAGGAGATGTAATTATGACTCCTCTATTCATTGCATCAGAGTGCAATGTAGGGTCTACTTCAAAGGCTGCAGAAACTAAAGCTTCTGATGGTACAAACATCACTACAAAATCAGCCCTTCCTGAAACCTTTGTTAAATATCCTTTTTCTGCCAATTTATTCATTGTATCACGCATTGATTTTGCATGTTGAATTAATTTTTCTTGTCTCGCATCTAAGTCTTCAATTTCTAAAGCCTCAAGGTAATGTTTACCACTTGTTTTTGCATCAATTGGGATTGATCCGTCGCCTGGAAGGCGTACGACGACATCTGGAATAAGTCCTGAAGCACCCTTTTGTTCTAGAAAATCAGTGTGTTTTGTCATACCTGCCATTTCAAGTAAATTCCTTAGTGCGATTTCACCCCAATCGCCTCTAACTGAGGAACTTTTTCGAAGTGCAGTTGAAAGATTTGAGGCTTCTTTCCCTAAGCTCTCTGTACGAAGTCCTAGGTCTGTAATCTGTCGCTTTATACCTGCATATGCATTTATCCGCTCTTTTTCTAAATCTTTAGAAAATTTTTCTAAATCATTGAGAGACTTTGCCATTGGGCCGAATAATAAATCAATTTCTTTCTGCCTTGCAACATGATCTTTTTCTGCAGAAATTTGTACTTTCCCAAGCCTCTCCTCAGCGAGTTTAAGGAACTCCTCAGAATTCTTCCTTCCTAAATCTGTTACTAAATTTTGTATTTCTGCCTTTACTCTCATTTCTGAGGTTGCTATTGCCTCTTCTTTTGCTTTGATCCTCTCTTCAGTTCTAATTACTTCACTACTTAATTTCTGTCTTGCAAGTAGCCAACCTAATGCCGCACCAAGAGTCAAACCAATAGCAACATAGACAATTCCCATTGAATCCATAATATTTGTTTAAAATTGACAGTATATGAACTTGTAGATTTTTCTTTGTTAGTAATCTGTAAACAGTTCTTATTAGGTAGATGTTCTTCATCACAATACATGGTAGCCATGCGACCTGTGAATTGTGCAATTCTTGGTTCAAGAGGTTTAGTTGCTCAGAGGTATCTTCAAAGATTAGTAAATCATGATTGGTTTAATCCCGTATCTGTAATAGGTTCAGTTTCCACAGTAGGTATGAACATTCGAGATTTACCTTGGCACCTTGATGAACAAAGACCACAGCTGCCAAATATTATTGTTTTAGGATTAAATGATTTGGATGCACTTGTTAATGAATTGAAAGGAAAAAACGTATCTATAATATTTTCAGCATTACCTGACTCTATTGCAAATGAAGTAGAGCAGCCTCTAGCAGAAAGAGGATTTTGTGTAATTAGTCATGCATTGATTCACAGATTGAAAAGAGATGTACCTTTGGTGATTCCAGATATTAATTCTGATCATTTGAAAATATTAGAATCTCAAAGTTTCGGCAAAGGCTTGTTAATTTCTTGTAGTAATTGTATGGTTGTCCCTATTGCTTTGACCTTATACCCATTAATGGCAGTACACGATTTTTCTTCCGTGAAAATAGTTACAGAACAATCGCTATCCGGTGGAGGTAGGAAGATGTTAGAAAGAGGTCGGAGCGGTTTAATAATTGATTCTTCGATTCCTGGCGAATCCGAAAGTATTGTGTCGGAATTAAATAGAATATTAGGTAAAAAAAATGAAGGTATTTTTCAAGAAGCCAATTTAGATGTGAAAGTTTGGTGTTCTAGAGCTAGTCATGATTTCGGGCACTTAGCCACAGTACAGATAATTTTTTCAAATGATATTAGTGCCCATGAGATAATAGAAGCGTGGCAAAATTTCTCATCTGAAACTTTTGATTCGAGACTCCCATCATCCTCAAAAGCCATCAACTTCGTAGATGGTAAATTAGATCCAATTACACATAGATGGGGTGAATCAATCACTAAACCGCCGGATAAAAATCTTAGCGCCGGAATGCCAGTTTACGTAGGTGAGATAGAAGTAGCAGGTAAGGAATTAAAATTTAAGTTATTATCTGATAATACTATTCGTGGAGCAGCGGGATATGGTGTTCTTCTTGCTGAGTTACTACTTTCTGAAGAAATAATCCAAGAGAATAATATAATCAATACTAGTTTCAATAGAAGTAATTGATATGCATTATCTTCTCGGATAATTTAATGAGATTGCGCCATCTAGCCATTTCTCTCTCAAAATTAAAACCTCATCCCTGTGAAAATGTCGATTTAGAGCAGTACTCTACAGATGGAAATATTGCATCACAATTCATTTCATCAATTGTCTCATTTGGAGATTTATCTCCTGATTCTATTGTTGGTGACTTAGGAGCTGGGAATGGCATCCTTGGGATAGGTGCATTGAAACTCGGCGCGAAAAAATGTATATTTTTAGAAGCAGATATTAGGGCCTGTGAAATTTTGCAAGAAAATTTAGTGTTGAATTATCTTAATGAGTCAGGAGTAATAATTAACGAGTTTTTGGATACTAATACCAACTTCCCTAAAGTCGATTTGATAGTCTGTAATCCTCCTTGGGGCAGACAAAAAGAAAAAGCAGATCGTCCATTTCTAGATTTAATAATAGAAAATGGGGCAATTTCTTATCTAATGCATAGTTCTCACGCAACTCATTTACGCCCCTTCTTCGAATCAAGAAATTGGTCAGTTGAAAAATATGATGAACATGATTTTATTTTACCTGCTAATTTTTCTCATCATCGGAAAGAAAAAGAGTCCACTAGGGTGGCTTTTTGGCGTTTTTCACCTAATTGATTTTTGGTTTTTGACCCGTGTTCTTCATAGGTGAATCATTAGTCGGGTAAGCAATGAGTGCTTCAGCAGGTGACTTTGTTACGCCCGGAACACGTGTTTTGATTGATGGAAACACGTCTCTAGGAGAAGGAATTGTTTCTACAGAAACTGGCTCCCTAGCTTTGCTTTCAGGTAAATTGATTTTAGAAAATGGAGTTATTTCGGTTGAGATTCCCGGTTCTACTGCCAATTTACCAAAAGTTGGCGACGTAGTAATCGGTCAAGTAAATCGACTTAATGCAAAAACAGCCGAAATTAGAATATTACATATCGAGGGAAAAGATGGTGGAGGAAGAGATATTCCTGCACTGAAATTATTTGCCGACATATATGTGACTGATTTTGTTGATAGATATATCCCGTCTGCAGGAGATGCGATGCGTTCTAGAGACATTGTAAGGGCTAAGATAACTCAATTTGAGCCTATGCTGAAAGCATCAACTAGAGATGATTCTTCTTTGGGTGTTATCCATGCTATTTGCCCTCCTTGTGGAGCAGAACTACAAAAATCGGATTCAATTCCAGATTTTAATGTAAGATGTGATAGATGCGATTATCGAGGCTATCGTGTTCTTTCCAGCAGTTTTGGCATTGGTTATTTAGTACCTGAGGAATCAGATATTGATACATTCAATAGACCTGGTGAGAGGTGGTCTGAACAGGCAGAGAAGGTACTCGGGCATGACGGTGCTCGTCCATATCTTTCTCCTCTAGCGGACTTTAGGAGAGGGATGAAACATGATATTCCATTCTCAGCGGCTAAACAAATGGGTCGTAATAACTCCAACAATCATTCTAGGGGCCAAAGAAGAGAGATGCATAAAACAACTTGTACGATGTGCTCAAAATCTACTGAAGTCCCATTTAAGCCTACACCGGGTAAGCCAATTAGATGCCGTGATTGTATGGACAAGGTGAATGATGGTAAAGCTACAAAAGAAGAACTGGCAGCTGAACGCCAAGTCTTGAAAGCCGCAAGATCCAAAATGCAAGAATCATCAGGTGTGAAATTATTCGTTGGAAGTATATCTTGGGATGCAAATGAAGATGATTTGAGAAAATTATTTTCAACTTTCGGAGAACTCAAAGAAGTACATATTGCTAAAGATCGTGAGACTGGTAAATCCAGAGGTTTTGCATTCATTAAATTTTCAAGCCTCAAAGATGGACAAAAAGCAGTAAAAGAATTAGACGGGGCAGAATTTCATGGTAGAAAAATAAGCGTACAAGAATCCAATGAATCTCGTGGTGGATCCGGTAATAGGCGCAGACATAATAGAAAATAACCGTTTGATTCATTGCTGAAGTCCTCTTCCTCCACGTATATGGAAGGTTGGCTTGTAATCGATGGCTATGAGGATGAGCCGGCTGCTTTTGGTGTTCCAAACTATCTTGGTTTCCATATTCGTTATATCTGTGGTGTTCTAGAATCTAGAGGTGTTCCATATACATATCTAACAATAGATCAATGGAGGATTAAGTACAAACTACTTCTGAAAGATAAATCAAATAGAGAAAAGGTTAGGAGTGAATTAAGTAATCTTTCAGGTACTGTAGTACTTGCAGGATCGATAGTTCCTGGCAAATATGTCCGTGGCACCCCAGTTAGTCAGAGGGAATTAGATGAAATAATTTCTATTATCCCTAGTAAAATTCCAATATTATGCGGAGGTTGGGCGATAAAAAATTGGAGATATTCAGGGTGGACTCCTTTACGTACAAATCTTTTCTGTGCAGTAAATGATGTTGACTCTTCTTTGAATTCATTTCTTTCTACCGGTGAATGGAAACATAGTAAGAGGACGAAAGATCAGTGGACCCTCTGGGCTCATTATGGTTCTATCTCTAAGGCTGTTAAAAACCACCCTGATCTATTTACTGTAGATGGAAGGCCCGGGCCATTAACTTATGAAATTGAATTATATCAGGGTTGTGTTAGGTTCAAAAGAGGGTGTAAGTTTTGTATAGAACCGAAAAAAGGTGTACCATTATGGAGGAGTGAAGAAGATATTCTGAAAGAAATATCAGGTGCTTTAGATTCTGGTGTCAAAAATATACGTATTGGTGGTGCGACTGATATATACACATATCGTGCAGAAGGTGTTAGAGAATTAGAGTATCCAATTCCCAATCCGGAACCAATAAGTAAAGTTCTTTACGGAGCTAGGGAAGATGAAAGATTGGATATCTTACATGTAGATAATGGAAACCCTTCGATAATTGCTGAGAACCTTATTCCATCTACGGAAATAACAAAATGTTTAGTTGAAAATTTGAGTGATGGTGCAGTTTTATCATTTGGTTTAGAATCTGCAGACCCACATGTCCATGAAATGAATTGGCTTAATTGTGACTCTGATCAACTCAAAATTGCAATAAAACATATCAATGATTTTGGTAGAGTGAAGGGAGAAAGAGGATTGCCTAAACTTTTACCTGGTCTTAATTTCATTGCCGGATTAAATGGAGAAACTAAAAAGAGCTATGATATGAATCTCAGTTTGTTAGAAGATTTAAGCTCTGAGGGGTTATGGTTACGTAGAATAAATATTAGACAAGTTGAAGGCCAAGGATTCCAGAAAATCAATGAGAATGATTTTAGAAGTTTCAAGAAAAAGGTACGTGAAGAGATTGATAAACCTCTTCTTGAAGAAATGTTCCCCATCGGTTCAGAATTATCTAAGATTTGGTGGGAGTCTCAAGGGGATAGAATAAGAAGGCCAGAACAGGTCGATAATCCTCTCCTTAGCTCATCAAAAATTCATGGTAAATCTGGAATTACCTTTGGGAGGCAAATAGGTGCTTATCCAATATTAGTTGGAGTACCATACCTAATCCCTCTTGAGACCAGTTCTAATGTCGTGGTCACAGGACATGGGATGAGAAGCATTTCAGGTGTCGAAATTGGTCTGAATATCAATACAGCTTCTCAACAACAATTGGAATCTATACCAGGTATTGGAAAGAAAGCAGCATGGAGATTAATTAGTTCTAGAGCCAAGGCCAGCCGTAGTTCCAGAATCCCGTTTGATTCTGTCGAAATGGCTTTTGAAATGGCACAGGTTAACTTATCTCCGATAGCAGAAAAAGTATTATCAATCTGATACATTAGTATATCAGTATAGAGGAATAGTCATATTCTCAAGATGTACGCTGACCATGTATGTCTAACAATCAGTCTTCTCAAAAGAGTCTTGCCATTAGTATTTGCCTTCTCTTTCTATTAGTTCCTCTATTAGGAATTATCGACTTTCCCGAGAATCTAGAAATTAGTGAAGATACAGATTTTTCATCTACAATTAGAACCTCCAATTCCATGAATTCTCCGGGTTCTGAAAGTGGGAGCGTATTTACTAATTCAATATTAGAACTTAATGCGGGGTCTCCAACTCTAGTTCTCAACAATGGTTCTTCAGTATCCTTTGACAATGGTTCTCCAATATTTTCAGAGGGTAATGTTATTTCTATTTCTGGCCAATGCTCTCTTTTGTCAAATTTTAGTCTTCTCTGTTCAGGAATTAATAACTATGGGCAACTTGGATTGGGTAATCAGCAATTATTGAGTGGTTATGTTGATTTTGGTGGAAAAATTCCTGCGGCTTTATCTGAAGGAAATGATCACTATTGTGCTATCTTAGATGACGGTTCTGTTTCTTGTTGGGGAAGAAATAACAATGGTCAACTTGGAGATGGTACAAATACAAATAGAAACTCTCCTATTTCAGTGAATATTGGCACCAATAAAACAGCAGTTTCTATTTCTAGTAGTAATGACTTTTCTTGTGCGTTATTAAATACAGGCGAGATTTCTTGCTGGGGAGATAATTCATTTGGAATTCTTGCCGATGGTACTACTTCGAATAGTAATTCTCCAGTAATTGTCAATCATTCAGTAGGTGAGAGGGCTGTTTCAATCGCCACTCCAGGGTATAGTGTGTGTGCAATATTTTCTTCTGGTAATATTAGTTGCTGGGGTGATGGATATACATTTTCTTCCTCAAATGGTAATTTAGTAAGTGGTTCAATTCCAATAACCCTTCCAACAAATAGAACAGCTATTTCACTTGATGGAACAGGTTCTCATGTTTGTACAATCTTAGATAATAATTCAATTAATTGTTGGGGAGTAAATACCTATGGGCAATTAGGAAATGGTGAGTGCTCATCAGTCATTCCAAGTAGTGGTTGTACTGGAACTAATTCTAATTCTCCTCAATATGTAAATCTTTCAAATGTCATCGCGATATCAACAGGTTCTGATTCTACTTGTTCAATCAATGCTAATTATCAATTATTTTGCTGGGGTAAACAAGAACTAATATTCGATAATACTTCTAACTCTCAATTATCACCGTACTTGATGAACTTTGATGCCTCTGATGTTTCTTACTCTGATCAAGATATGGATGGAGATGGCATCGTCAACGATTTGGATGTACATATGCCTGGCGATGATGATGGTGATGGGGTGCCTTCACCGACAGATCCTTACCCTAATAATCCTGCTAGATGGATGAATTGTGAACTTGGATCCTGGGGTCGGATTGATTGTACAGAATCATCTTTGGGGCACTTCTCATTGTTTTCAGCATTATATCAATCTGAATGTAATTTAGGCGAGTATCAACATCAGACTGGAAAGTCATATTGTAATCAAGCTTCAGCCGGATATTATGTTGATTCTATCGCATCTGCAAACCAGTCTATTTGCCCTGAGGGATTCTACCAAAATCAAATCCAGTCATCATCATGTATTATTTCTAATCCCGGTAGTTATGTATCTTTGACCACTGGCGATGCCGGAAATACCAATACCTCTTCATATAACCTTAGCTCAACTAGCGCGAGTTATACCGGTCGTATCGGTAATCAATATGATAATTATGATTACTTCAAGATCAACATTGCAAAGTCTCATCATATTTCAGTAAGTATTGAATCATCAAATGCTGAAGTTAATATCTCACTTTATGACCAATCAATGGTTCTTCTAGACAGTAACAACTCTTTATCTCCTGGATCTATTGTATCTACTAATCTAACCTCAAGTTCTTCTGCACGTAATGTTTTTATTGTGATTGAGAAAGTCAACTCAACTGGAGATTATCATATGAATTTAACATACTATGCTTCAGATGGTTCTAATGTGATTGGGGATATTTCTAATTCTATAGATTCAGAAATTGGTGTAGATGAGTCACTATGTTCAGCAGGAACATTCGAGTCAGGTTATGGAAGTTCTTCATGTACGGAAGCAGCACAAGGGTATTTTGTATCTAATTCTGGGTCTATATCTCAAACGCCATGTTCTCCAGGTACATATCAGGGCTTATCAGGACAAATCAGTTGCTTGAATACCTCACCAGGATATTATACTGCTGCTTATGGTTCTTTTATTCCTACAGCCGCATCTCTGGGTTATTATGTGAATACAACAGGCGCAACTAGTCAAATTGCTTGTCTACCGGGTACTTACCAGAATCAGACCGCCCAGACTAGTTGTATCGATACAGATGCAGGATATTATACATCATCTTCTGGTTCTCCTGCTCAGATACCTTGCTCTAATGGCACATATCAACCGAATTCTAATCAGGAATTTTGTATCCCCTCTTCCCCCGGTTATCACGTCCCTAACACTGCTTCTTCTACTCAATTGCCTTGTATTCCAGGGTCATATCAGCCATTTTCGGGACGTTCAGATTGTATTGACGCGAGCCCAGGATATTACGCCTCTGCAGTAGCATCAACTAACCAATCTCCATGTGGGATAGGTAGTTTCCAACCGAATTCTGGACAGAGCAGATGTCTTTCTGCTGACCCGGGTAATTATGTAGATAGTAATGCCTCAGTGTCCCAAACTGAGTGTGACTTCGGAACATATCAGCCTTTTTCATCGAGCTCGAGTTGTTTTGATGCAGACCCAGGGTATTACGTGGATTCAACAGGTTCATCTTCCCAAATTGCTTGTTTAATCGGGACTTATAATCCTGAAATTGCTTCTAATAATTCAATATCTTGCTTAGAGGCAGAACAAGGTCACTACGTTCCAAATGCTGGATCACCTGTTCAATTAGTTTGTTTACCAGGGACTTACCAGCCTAATTCTGCTCAATCTTCTTGTATGGATGCAGATTCAGGATATTACGTTGATTCATACCAAGCAATTAGTCAAGAACCTTGTTCATTAGGTACCTACCAACCACAAGCTGCACAAATCGGTTGTTATGGAGCAGATCCGGGGCATTATGTTGATTCACCTGCTGCTGCGACACAAACTCCGTGTTCAGCGGGTTTTTACAATCCCTCTTCTTTATCGATAAATTCAGAATCGTGTATTAGCGCAGATCTAGGGCATCATGTCCCAATTGAGGGCTCATCTTCACAAATAATCTGTTTAGAGGGCACTTACCAGTCTTCTGAAGGTCAATCATCATGTATAGATTCTCCAGAAGGGGCATATGTAATGAATCAGGGCCAATCAGAATTTATTGAATGCCTTGAAGGGACATATCAGCCCGATGCAAAGTCTGTAAGTTGTTTAGATGTAGATATTGGCTATTTTTCATCAGGTAAGATGTCTATAAGTCAAACACCTTGTACAGCGGGAACTTATCAGCCTAATCCTGGGCAATCTTCATGTTTAGATGCAGATATAGGTTACTATGTTTCCTTAGAAGGGCAATCCTCCCAAGAAATTAATCCATTTGATTTCTACACTGATTCTCCAGGTAGTTCTTACCTTACCTCATGTCCGAGCAACTATATCACAATTATTGAGGGTTCAACATCGATCAACGATTGCCTATTAGATTCTGATTCAGATAGGATTATTGATGATGATGATATTGATGATGATGGAGACGGTAGATTAGACTCTGTAGATTCTTGTAGTCCCGGAGTTACTGGTTGGATTAGTAATTCTTCAACAGATATTGATGGAGATGGATGTAAAGACGATATTGAGGACAGTGATGATGATAATGATTCAATATTAGATCAATACGATGCTTTCCCACTTGATTCAAGTGAATCTACAGATACAGATTCTGACGGAATAGGCAATAATCAAGATACAGATGATGATGGAGATGGCTGGTCAGATATGCAAGAATCAACTTGTGAAACTGACTCACTGATATCTCAGTCGGTACCTCTCGACACCGATTCAGATGGTGAATGTGATATTGTAGACTCAGATGATGATGGAGATGGCGAATTGGACGTGATTGATTGGGCTCCATTAGATGCTAATGAGTGGCTTGATACCGATGGAGACGGTATAGGTAACAATGCCGACAGTGATGATGATAATGATGGCTGGTCAGATATTAAGGAAATTGAAGAAGGCACAGATCCTCTTCGTTCAGACACAGATGCAGATTCTTATATCGATTCTAATGACGAGTTCCCTAATGATATTTCAGAATGGATTGATTCAGACGATGATGGAGTAGGAGATAACTCAGATTCTCACCCTGGTATCAAATATTTCCAAACTAATTTACAATTTATATTGGCAGTTTCTGGTGGTGTAATAGTACTGGCAATCTTCGGCTATCTAGGAGTCATTACCTTGCGCAGGAAACCAGAAAATGTCAGTGAATCAAAATCTGAAGAAAATGAATTAGTTGAAGTCGATTATCCTCATGAAGGAATGTCTAATTCTAGCACTGAATTAGAAAATAATTCAATTGGTGTTTCAGAGAACGATGATTCAGTAGAGGAATCTTCAGATGAAGAAATAGAAGCTATCAGAGATACTTCTCATATCGATGCCTTGCTTAATGAGTTACCAACTCCTCCAAAGCCTCAAGTTATATCGCCACCAGAAGGGACGCCTGTTAACGAATACGGGCAAAGAGTATGGGCTGATGAAACGGGTCAAGTTTGGTGTTTAAATTCTGATGATTCAATATTAAGGCATGATGCCGCAACTGGTGGCTGGATCCAATACCATAATTGATATTAGAATTGTATAACGTTAGCACCCCAAGCTAGACCACCGCCGAAAGCCGCTGTAACAACCAAATCCCCCTCATTGATTAACCCCTTTTCCATAGCTTCTTTCATTGCAATAGGTACACTCGCACCTGCTGTATTCCCATACTTGTGTAAATTAGTATAGGTTTTCTCCATTCCAAGGCCCAACTTTTCCATTCCTGTCTTGATAATGTTAATATTTGCTTGATGGGGTATTACTAAATCAACATCTTCAATACTTTTTCCAACTCTTAGTAATGATTGATTCACTGCTTGTGGAAAGGCCTCTATAGCGAAATTCCAAACCGCTCTCCCATCCATATGGAAATATTGTGAACCTTCTACAAATTCATCTGAATGAAATGGTGTTCTCACCCCTCCTGACGGTATTTCTATTACAGATGAACCAGAACCATCAGACATTAACCATGAGCCTATGATTCCTTTCCCTTCCTCGACCTCAGATAGAACTACTGCTCCCGCTCCATCTCCAAATAATACACAGGTGGCTCTATCTTTCCAATTCAATATTCGTGAATATATTTCTGAACCAACTACAAGCACATTTTGGTAACCTTTTGTACCTACATATCTACTTCCAATATCTAATGCATGAACCCATCCGGCACAAACTGCATTTATGTCAAAGGCTGCACAATCAGTACAGCCTAATTTATCCTGAATTATTCCTGCAGTAGATGATAGTGGCACATCAGGAGATGAAGTTGCCAAAATGATCAGATCGATATCTCGAGGTTTTAATTTAGCGTCATCTAAGGCCTGTTTACAAGCTTCTACTGCCAAGTCTGAAGTGCATACATTGGAACTGGCAATCCTTCTTTTTTTCATTCCTGTTTTTGTCGTAATCCATTCATCGCTTGTATCTACATATTTCATCCAGTCTTCATTACTCATCTCATTTGGTGGTACATATGCCCCCAATCCAATAATGCCAACTGATACCATATTCTACCCTATGCTAGATAACTATACTTTCAGTCTTACCCTACATTGCAGAAGAAAAGTACTATTAATTTATCCGAGCATTAATACCATAAGTAAGCCAAACATGAAATCTAAGTAGCGTATCATAGGTACATGGCGTCATTTGGAGACCATCCTATACTGCCCGATTCATTGGAATCCATTTTGGTAGACGAGTCCGTATCAACAATCTTTCTGAAAGCAGAATGTAAACCACGAGTAAAGAGTGGGCATATATCTTCTTTGAGTTTGCATGAATTAGATTTAGAAGTTTGGGACAAACCAAATTTATTGTCTCTTTCGGAGGACCTTTCCTTAATTATTGAGCAGAATTCTGCTCGTTCTGATTGTTTCATCGAGATTGAACGTGAAGGCTGTAAAGTCATGCAAATTGGAGATCTACGTGTAAGTTGTGCTTGGCCACCTTTCTCAGATGCTTGGGAAATAACTGTTGTCAGACCAGTAGCGAATTTACAATTATCAGACTACAAATTGGATGACGAACTTGTAAACAGATTATCTAATCATCATCGTGGGGTATTCGTAGTAGGTAAACCCGGTTCCGGTAAGACTACTTTCGCACAAGCGATTGCCTCATATTTAGATTCTGAAATGGGAGCAATGGTGAAGACTATGGAATCTCCTAGGGATTTACAGGTGCCTCAAAGAGTTACCCAATATGCACCTTTGGAAGGTGACTTAGAAAAAACAGCTGAAATTATTTTCTTACTAAGGCCTGACTTTGTAATATTTGACGAAGTTCGTCGTACTAGAGATTTTGAGATATTTGGTGATGTACGTTTAGCAGGAGTCGGGCTTCTTGGCGTTACTCACGCTAATAGTGGGTTACAAGCGATACAAAGATTAGTTGGAAAAGTCGAGTTAGGTTTAATTTCTCAAGTTTTAGATACTGTAATTCATATTGAAAAAGGAAAAATAAATCAAGTATTAGAATTAAAGATGGTAGTAAGAGCACCATCAGGGATGGAATCTGATTTGAGTCGTCCTGTTATCGAAATTAGAGAGTTCCCATCCAATCGTTTGACTCATGAAATGTTTGCTTTTGGTTCTGAAATTGCAGTAGTTCCTGTCAGTGGTTCTAACGAAGAAGGAGGTAGCCCCGCTTGGAAATTAGCTGCAGAAGAACTCAAGAGAGAGGCTACAAGGCTCACTGGAATTACAGTCAAACATGCAAAATTAGTCACTGATTCTGCTGCCGTAATCTACATTGATGATTCTGCCATAGGCTCTATGATAGGACCAGGTGGAGAAGGAATTCGTAGACTCGAACAGGATATAGGTTTGAAATTAGATGTTAATTCTGTACAAGAGCTTCCTAGAGGTTTAAGGAAGAAATTACAAAAGAATAGCGACTCAAATTTTGATGCTAGTTCGTGGTCTAATAAACCCGGAAGAAACTGGGAATACAATTCAGGTAAGTCAAAAAGAGGTAAAGGTAGAAAAGGCCGCCGATGACTATTTGTGTTTTATGCAAATATTCATCACTTCTGAGAAGAAACTCAAACTCCATTTCCCTCCTTCTCTACCTACTCCTGAATCCTTAACTCCTCCAAATGGGACTCTTAAATCTCTATGTAGCCATGTATTCACCCAAATCATTCCTGTGTGTATTGATTCTGCTACTCTACTACCTTTTTCAAGATCATTAGTCCATATACTTCCTGCTAAGCCGTATCTGGTGTTATTAGCTATTTCAACAGCCTCCTTCTCATTACTAAATTTATGAATAGTAACTACTGGTCCAAATATCTCTTCAGTTGAACAACGAGAATTTATATCCAAATCTGCAATTACTGTTGGAGATATCCAATTACCATTCTTATATTCTTCAGGAAGATTTGGGTAACCTCCAGTGAGCACTTTTCCTCCTTCATCTTTGGCAATTTCAATATATTCTTCAACTTTTGAAAGGTGTTCAGGAGAAATTAAGGCACCTAATTTTGTATTTTCATCAGACGGGTCTCCAATTTTCATACTTTCAACCTCTGAAACAAATTTCTCTACAAATTCATCATATATTTTTTCTTGTACTAAGATTCTACTTCCACAAAGACAGACCTGTCCTTGGTTCAGAAAACCAGATCTCACTACTCCTTTGATAGTATCTTCCATATTACAGTCATCAAAAATTATACTTGCATTTTTTCCGCCTAACTCGAGACTCAATTTTTTGAAAGAACCCGAGGCTGACTTAGCAACTATAGAACCAGTTGAAGTCCCTCCTGTGAATGACACTAAGGATACGTTTTCATGCGATACTAGTGGTGATCCAGCCCCCATTCCATCTCCATGAACCAGATTAACAACTCCTTTTGGTAAATCAATTTCATCTATAGTTTTCATAAGTAAATCCGCAGTTAGGGGAGTCATTTCACTCGGTTTACAAACTACAGTATTCCCCATACCTATCGCGGGAGCAACTTTCCATGAAAGTAAGTAGAGAGGTAAGTTCCATGGAGTAATTAGAGCACCTACTCCAACCGGTTTGTATATCACTCTATTAGTGGCATCTTCCATCTCATATGTTTCCACATTTAGATTTCTAATCATATCCGCAAAAAATCTAAAATTTTTGACTGAACGATAAGCATCTACCTCTCTGGCTAAACTAATTGGTTTCCCCGTATCTTTACTCTCTAATTTCGCAATTTCTTCATATTTGGTTTCCAATTTATCCGCTATTTTATCTAGCCAATTCGCCCTATCTATATTTGTTAGTGAAGACCAAGATGGTAAAGCTTGTTTCGCGGCTTCAACTGCCATATTAATGTCATTTTGACCAGATTTCGGTACTAATGATATTACTTCTCCAGTAGCAGGTGAGAAATTTTCTAACCATTCTCCAGTTTCTGGTTCAATAAAATTCCCAGATATATAATTTAGGAGATTCAATTCATCATCTCCTATCATATACCTTCATTAGAAAATGGATCTTTACGAGTCATTGCAGCCGAGTATTCATTCCAATCTAAATTGAATCTATCCTGATCAGGATCCCATTCATCCCAGGTGACCACTTTTTCTAACTTTTCTTGGTAACTCTCTGGGACAATTCCAGGTACAATAAATGCTTTTTGTCTATGTAATGGGTAAGGGTTTCTAAGTTCTATACCTAATACTCCTAAAACGGCTCTTGCAACATACCAAGTTGCTTGTGAATTCCATCCATGAGCGATTTTAATTACAATCCCTAAACCCTTAGGCCAATCTGGATGTTCGATAGACAGTCCTAGTAACCCATCTGCACCTTCTTTAGCAATTAATTTCCCATTTCCTGCCTTTAGACATGTTGAATCGAGACGATTGAATCCACCTATCAAATCTGGATTTTTATTCATCGCTTCCCAAATCCAGTCATCATCTTTCTTCGCAACAAGTCCTGCGAACATTACTGCAAGCTCATCAACTGTGTTTGATACTGTAGGTAGTCCACAACCATCTTTAGCAACTCTTTTCGGTTCCCAGTCAGGTTTATTCATGTATTCCTTTAACACGTCTAGAAATAAAGGGAACCAAGGTGTACTAGGTAGTGTATAACCAGCTCTACTCATACCCATTTTTCGCATTCCTTTCAACAAAGCCGCATGTTCTCCAGAGCATGTATGGAACCATCTCCTAGGCCTTCTTACTTGTCTTCCAAACTGTATTAATGGGACATCTAAAGGACATTGCATCAATCCCCACTCAGATTCTGTGAGTATTGATTGTGCAGCTGCTACATGTTCTGTGTCTCCGTTATGAGATGAGCAAGAAATTGCTTTTTGTTCCCAGGTTAATTCATCTTCTAGAACCTTTGCGAAGGGTTTCATCATTAATGGTTTCATCATTGATCTTCCATAAATCAATACATTCCCTCCAAAGGAATGTATGATTTCGTTTCCATGAGCCCATGCAACAGCACCATGTATTGTATTTTCAGATACATCCATTCTTCTAAAGTCCACTAATGGTTCCCATTCTACATCCCTTCCTGTTGCTATACCCTCATGCATCTCTCCAAGAGGGTTAGTTGGAAACAATGTAGATCCGGGTCTACCTGGAGATACTGATGAAGGTCTAGAATTTTTTTCTTCTGTCATATTATTCCTCTCTGTTAACAATAGGTGCAACCTTATCCATAAAAGCCTTCATATTTCTTTGAACTCTTTCACTATCGTGATTAAAGAAATCAAACCAACACATTAATTTATCATTTTTATCAAATCTTTGGATGATTTGTTCGGCGACTTCTTCAATATTTCCGATAACTGCATTATCAGTTGCTCTTTCAACTTTCGATGGGTCAATTGTTCCTTCCAAAGCACTCCAGTATGTATTCAATGCGGCTTTCGCTTCTTCTTTAGCAGCAGCACTTTGCTCTTCTAATGAAAGCCCCTCCTCATCATTCACGAAAACCATTATCGTTCGAGGCATCATACTCCTATTCCATTTACCACCATCTAAATGGTAATTTTCATTCATTCTTTCATGAGTTTCTTCAATGATATGTGGAGGAGTAATACTAAGATTGAATACTTGGACCGGCCTCCACTTATTGACTTCAATCTGTAATTTTGGATCATGACTACCTAACACAAGATTTAGCAAATCCCTTCTCCAATTCTGAGGAATTGTCTTTATCTCTTCAAAATCATATCTATGCGATATTTCGACTATTTCAGGTACTTCTTTCTGATTAGTAAACTCTTTTGCCGCATTTTGAACACTCTCCCAATCTTCATCTGAACGAAAGTTGTCCCTAGTAAGGACAGTATCTCTGATCATATTTGAAGAAATGACTTCTCCATTCAGTAGTCTTAGAAAAATCTCTGATGCCTCAGCAAATATTTGTCCTCTTAGAGCAGGCCAAGCGATTTCTTCAACCATATTCCTTGGAATTATTCCGTATGGTCTTGCCATAAACTCGAACCTTCCTGCTGAAAATCCGATATGTAATCTCCTGTCTTCCATATCGTCCATTCCATGTAATGCCAGAAATGCTCCTACACGTTCAGCAATTGCAATCGGCCCTCCGGATGCTAAAATTGATAAAACTGCACTACCTACTTCCATTTTTTTAGTTCTAGAAAACATTTTTTGGGCGATTTGAAAGAAGTCTGTACAAAGTCCGACTTCTCCTGGATAATGTGGAACTACTGGTATATTATTTCTTTTTTGAATTTCAGTTGATAAATGTGCTTGAGCAACCCAGCCTATTCCGAAACCTAGTTCATCAGCTAACTCGACTTGTTCAAAAAAATTAGAGAACATTTCCTTTTCAGAAGGGATATACCCTGAGGTATCAGGCGTCTGAGAAATTGAGAAAAATATATCGAATAACATCATCCCACACTCAAATCGAACGCATTCTTCCGCCATCTACTGCTAAGCTGATCCCTCTAATTGAACTGCTGCTTGGCAAACAAAGCCATGTAACTGCTGCCCCTGTTTCTAATGGATCAATTAGTCTCTGAATTGGTACTGAATCCATCCATTTATTTTGAACAGATTCTATTGAGTTACCAGTTCTATCTGAAATAGATTTAGCGAGAGATCCAAGTCTATCTGTATCTGTGAACCCTGGAAGAATATTATTTATTGTAATGCAAGGACTTAACTCTCTTGAAAGAGATTTTGCCCATGAACCCATTGCTCCCCTAAGTGTGTTTGAAAGTCCAATATTATCTATTGGTTCTCTTACAGATGTGGAAATAATATTTACAATTCTACCATAACCTTCACTCTCCATGATTGGAGTAAGAATCCTTGTGATTGTATGTGCTGCATGCAGATGTCTTTTGAATGGAGCATCAAAATCATCTATTGTATTTGTCAATAAAGGTCCTCCCGGTGGCCCACCTGCATTATTAACCAAAATATGTATATTCTGATTTTCAATTAATTTATTAATTTGTATTTCTAAAGTAGAAGTGTCCTCTAAATCAACTATTAATTTTGAATGCCCATTACCATACATTTCATCAAGTAAACTATCTAATTTATCAGATGATCTAGCACATACAATGACGTTGGCTCCTGCTCTTGCAAGCATCAATGAAGTGGCTCTACCTATGCCTTTTGACGCACCACACACAAGTGCATTTTTTCCATTTAGTATTCCGTCAGCATAAGGGAACTTTGAGCCTAATATCTTATCCATTCTTTCACCTAATCCACATAATGAGCATAAGTTTCTTCATCTAATTTTTGGTATACGACTTGCAATACCTCTTCGGGAGCATTCCTAAATGTGGGGTTAGGGCTATCTCCTTGGGGGCGTCTCATTTCATCCCATCTCCCCTGTTCATACGACATCAGTGCTTCCTTCATCAAAATTCCTGCTAATACGAGAGTTTCATAACATAAATCTTCATATTTCATACCTCTTTTTACCGGGACTTCTCTTCGTAAAAGTAAGTGCCCAGTATCTACGCCGTTATCACAGAAATGAGTCGATGAACCAATAGGTATGTCATGGTATACGCTCCAAGCAGGAGATGCCGAGCCTCTGCATTCGGGTAATAATCCCGGATGGCTATTTACTACTCCGTCTTTGGGATGGTCTAATATTTCTCCTCGAATTATTCTTGTACCGCCAAAGACTATGATATCTAAATCTAATTCTCTTATATGTGGCATTACTTCTTCTGAATTATGAATAGGCACTTCCACATGTTCAACATCGATACCTTTCTGTGATAACTTTTCAAGTTGACTTTCAATTCTTTCTGCAATCCGATTTCCCTCTATTCTTTTCAGAAATTTTTCTCTTTCTTCATCTGCAATTACGGAATCTTCTGTAATGATAATTTCCGGTATAAAACCTTCTGATATCAACTGTTTTAGCATTTCTCTACCATATGGGTGCTCTTTTAGAAGTAGATATGCAAAGTTCGGCTTGGGCATATTTCTCATTCATCGCAGAGGTTTCTGATACCCCTTCTTTTCGGTGTGGATATTTCCAATTTATATCATATAATTACAAAAATTAGGTAACCAATTCCGACTCCAACTGATATAGAAATTATTACTCCTAAAAGTATTATTTTCTTTAATTTAGAAATTATTCCTTTTATCGGAAGGCCGAAACCATCGTCGGATGCATTGATAATATCATAAATCATCTTTAGTTGTGGAAGCATATTAATCTCTTCTTAATTAGGGTGTGACTCTCGTTCTATCTCTAGGGAATAATACCACTTCGCGGACGTTCCCTGCTCCGGTAAGAACCATCAATAATCTCGCGACTCCCAATCCCCAACCTGCGTGTGGAGGCGCTCCATAACGGAAACCATCAGTATAGAAGGTAAAATCTTCAGGATTGAGATCCATATCTCTGAGGTTCTGTTCTAGTACATCCACTCTATGCTCTCTTTGGCCTCCGCTAGTCATTTCATCACGTCCATAATTTAAGTCGAAACCTCGACTTAATTGCCCTCCTGAATCACTTTTCTCATCTTTATTATGATAAATGTAGAATGGTTTCATTGCCATTGGCCATCTAGGAAGGAAATGAAATCCGGGATATATTGCTGCAATTAAGTCGCAATGATGGCTCTCTATATCGTCACCCCATTCTATCTCTC
>Ga0315320_10000920_pt1 | contig 24115 bp, 20 predicted proteins | sample M140m21515metaG_FD_203458 | JGI IMG/M metagenome (GOLD analysis project Ga0315320, IMG submission 203458) | Ammonia-oxidizing marine archaeal communities from Monterey Bay, California, United States - M1 40m 21515 | ecosystem: Environmental > Aquatic > Marine > Coastal | place: USA: California... | reverse complement strand
CCTATGATTTTACTTGCTTTGAATGATTTCCATAAAACTAAATTAATTGAAAAGGGTGTGGTTGAAGAGAAAATAGAAGTTTTTCATAATCCAATAAAGTTTGATAAAGATATTACTAAAGATAAAAAATCTTATTTAGTATATGCCGGCAGAATTTCAAAAGAAAAAGGTGTAGAAGAAGTTATTAAATCATGGTTGAATAGCGATATCTCCCATTTTGATCTTTATATTATAGGAGAAGGGGAACTGAAATCTTATTTGGAAAAAAAGTATAAATATAAAAATTTAATTTTTACGGGATATTTATCTAACGAAGATGTTTTAGCGTACATTAAACATGCAAAAGCTGTAGTTACAGCAACTAAACTTTATGAAGGACAGCCGAGACTTCTTTGTGAAGCTTCAAGCTTAGGAACAATCTCTATTTATCCCTCTTTTGGGGGTATGAACGAGTTCTTTCCTGAAGATTATAAGTACTCTTTTGAACAATTCAATTACAAAGATTTAGAAAAAAAGTTAAATTTGTTAAATGAAGAACAAGTATTCGAAGAGGCTGTTAGTGAAGTAAAGATAAATATATTAGAAAAATTAAATGAAAAAAATATATACTTAAGTTTTTCTAGAATATTGGATTGATAAGAATTTATGATATCAGTAATAATGTCTGTATTTAACAATGAGTCAACATTAAAAAGTTCCATTGAAAGTATCTTAAATCAGACATTCAAAGATTTTGAATTTTTAATTATGGACGATCAATCTACTGATAACTCTTATAACATTCTTAAAGACTTTGAGTCAAAAGACAATAGAATTAAAGTATTCAGAAATTTAAAAAACGAAGGTCTCACGAAGTCTTTAAACATATTGATAGAGAACTCAGAAAGAGATTTAATTGCTAGACAAGATGGAGATGATATTTCACATATCTCGAGACTTCAAAAACAAATTAAGTATTTAACTGAAGAAAATTATGATTTTTGTGTAAGTAAAGCAACAATTATTCAATCACGAAAAGTGATTCCAAAATTTAGCTCTTTTTTTCCTGAAAAAAAAATTATCAAAATTAAAAATCCATTTATACACGGAACATTGCTAATTAAAAAACAAACCCTACTAGAGAATGGTTGCTATGATGAAAATTTTTATTATTCACAAGATTATAAATTATTCTCAGATCTCTTAAAAAGGGGTGTTAGATTTAAGTATTTAAAAACACCTCTATATTATTTAAATATGGTGGGAAATATTTCTAGCATAAATAGGAATGAGCAGAAATACTATGCAAATTGTGTAAGAAAGAATGAATCACCTAATTTACAAATCTAAGTTTTTAACTACTTTTTCAACAAAATTTTCTAATGTGTGATTGGTCTTCCATCCAAATTCTTTATAAATTTTATTTGGATTTGAAATAATAACTTTAGGATCATTAGCTCTCAAAATAGTGTCATCAACCTCAACATAATTTTTATAATCAAGGTCAAATAAATTAAAGATAATTTCAACTAATTGTTGAATACTTGTTCCAACACCAGAACCTAAAACATAATCAAAGTCAATACCTTCTTTAGTCAGCAACATAATGCCTTCTACTATGTCCCCGGCATAAGACCAATCTCTGCAATATTCTAAACTGCCCAGTTTAAGTTTATATTCTCTATTTTTTTTGATTTTATAAGCAGTTGTTATAATTTTCATAAACAAGAACTCATCTTTCCTGTATTCAGACTCATGATTAAACATTATTCCAGAGTAAATATTCCAGTTGTATTCATTTCTCAAAGAACTGACTTTTTTATGATTTAATAATTTACCTGATGCATAAGGAGAGTTCGGTATAAATTCAGAAGTTTCATCATAAATTTTTAATTTATTATTTAATCCATACATTTCTGATGTTGAAGCTTGGTAAAAATTACATAAATTCTTACTTTTTAACAGACCGTTGATAAGGTTATCAAAAATTTTAGTAATTTTATTTTCTAAAAAAGGATTTTTAATAGACTCATTTACTGAGCTAGGACCAGTTAGATTAAAAATCATATTTGGAGAAAAATCAGCTATAAATTCTGAAACTTTATGCTCATTTTCTAAATTCAAATTAATAGTATTTATTACTTGGTTTTCTCTGAGTTCACCTATGCCCATTTTTTCTAAAAATTGATTTGAGCTTAATGTTCTGGTAGTTCCTACAATATGAAAGTTTGAATATTCTTGTCTTATTAATTTTGTTAGAAAAATTCCATCTTGTCCAGATATTCCAGTTATTAAAATTTTCATTACATATAATGATAAGCTTATAAAATAATAAAAAATCACTTTGGTTTAATAAATGAAAATATATTTAACAAAAATAAACGAATCATGGATTATTGACAGAATAAAGAATGAATGGACAGTTAATAATAAAAAAATTACTACAAAGAATCCATATTTTTCTGAAATCATTTGGGATATTGCTCCTTGGGCTTCGAAACCTACTTTTATAAAAAAATTTAAAAACAAGAAAATAATTCAATCAATTTATCACATAGAAAATACTTCCCCTGAAGGTAGAGAAGTCAAAAATATTATTGAAAATGATAAGTTTATAGACGGATATCATGTTATTTCTAAAAAAACCAAAGAAGTTTTACAAAACTTTACAAAAAAAACTATTTTTTATCTACCTCTATGGGTGAATCAAGATATTTGGTATAACAAATCAAATAAAAATGAACTTAGAACAAATTTTGGTTTTACTGGTAGTGATTACCTTGTTGGAAGTTTTCAAAGAGACACTGAAGGAAGCGATTTGAGATCTCCAAAGTTAGTAAAGGGCCCAGATATTTTTATTGAAATAGTTAAAAACCTATACAAAAAAAATAATAAATTGAGAGTAGTTTTGACAGGAAAAAGAAGAGACTACGTAATTTCTGAATTAAAAAAAAATAACATCCCTTATAAGTATTTTGAAATGACAAATTTTTCAATGATGAATGATCTTTACAATATTTTAGATTTGTATTTGATTACCTCTCGACTGGAAGGCGGTCCCCAGGCTTTAGTAGAATGTGGACAAACAAGAACACCTGTTATCTCTACAGATGTTGGCATAGCTAGAGAGATTTTAGGCGCAGACTCTATTTTTGATTACAAAAATATTTCTTCGTTTAATGAAACATCTCCAAATGTAGAAAAAGCATATATTGAATCATCAAAACTCACCATTCCAAACGGCATGTTAGGATATGTTGATATGTTTAGTAGGGTTTATGAAGGTTAGTATTGGCTCAAGGATAATTGATGGACCTTGGGGCGGAGGTAACTTATTTGTTGTAAATCTTAAAAACTATTTACAAAATAATGGTCATAAAGTCATACACGACTTATGTGATAAAGACATTGATGTAGTTCTCTTGACAGACCCAAGAAGTAGAAAAGAGTCATCTTCAACATTTAACCATGAAGATATAAAAAGATATAAAAAACTTGTAAACCCCAATGTTGTAGTAATTCAAAGAGTAAACGAATGCGATGAAAGAAAGGGAACCAATTACATTAATAAGTACTATCTTGATGCCAGTGATTGTGCCGATCACGTAATTTTTGTGAGCAATTGGTTAAAAAATATCTATACAAATATTGGAATGGCAGAAACTAAGACTTCAGTAATTATGTCTGGTGCTGACGAAGACATTTTTAATACATCTGGATTAGTAGAATTTAATAGAAAAAAAATTAAATTCGTGACACATCACTGGAGCGATCATTCAAATAAAGGTTTTGATATATACAAAAAATTTGATGAAATGCTATCTCTTTCAGAAAATTCTAATCTTGAATTTACATATATTGGAAACGTACCAAAAGATGTAAATTTTAAGAATATAATTGTTAAGCCTCCAATTTCTGGACTGACTTTAGCTAAAGAAATTAAAAAAAATAATATTTATCTGACCGCTTCAAAAAATGAACCCTCTGGAAATCATCACATAGAGGCTGCACAATGTGGTCTACCAATTTTGTATTTTAACAGTGGTGGAATTCCTGAATATTGTAATGGATTTGGTATTGAATTTGAGGATGATTTTTCAGAAAGGTTATTTGAAATTATTGAGAATTATGAAAAATATAAAGAAAAATTAAAAGATTACCCTTTTTCATCTGAGTCCATGTGTAAAGAGTTTTTTGAAACTTTTAATATTATTATGCAGAGAAATCAGAAATCAAAAGTTAAAATAAACGTATTAATGAGAGATTTGTTTTTATTAAAAAATAGGTTTCACAAAACATTAACTGGAATTAATGTAAAACAGTACTTAAAGCATAAATTGAAAAGATTTAAAAAATGACAGATATTTCTTATTTTCAGGATATTCCAAAAGCAACAATTAATTATCTAGATAAGTTGAAACAAGATTCAGAATTCAATTTTTATCCAGTTACCAAATCCCCAACCAATATTGGTAGAAAAATTAATATGGGTTACAACTGTTATGCAATTAAATTATACAAACTTGCTAATGAATGGGATAAATTAACTCAAAATCACAAAACTTCTTGGACGGAATACATAATAGGTTTCCAAACTCATAAAAATTATGAGTTCGAAAATTATTTTATAGATCCTGAAGTAATTAAATATTTTAATAAATATTTATCGACTTACAATTTTAAAAATATTACAAAAAGCTCATTAAATTTATTACTAAAAAAAGATTATGAATTAAAACAACGACATATTTTTAAAACAATTAATGCAGACAGCAAACAGGCCATTTCCACCTTAAGTGAGATAGGTAGGGAAGTATCAGAAAGTCCAAAGGATTTCTTTAACCAATATGATTCATGCGAAAATTACCTTAACTCTTATGATTGGAGTAAGCCTTGGGATGCAGGAGCACAGTTTTCTTCTTTAGCTTTATATAGTTCTACATTTAACTTAAATTTTAAAGGCAATTTAACAAATTTTATTGAAACTAAACTCAACTTAGAAACTGGTTCATATTTTGACAATATTCCTAAAAATTCAAGGCAGGTTATCAACGGAGCAATGAAAGTTATTTCTGGCCTTGATTGGCTTGACCATCCGGTACATTTACCAAACAAACTTATTGATTTTTGCTTAACAAATAAACCAGAATTTGAAGGTTGTGATTTAGTTGACTATGTATATGTCCTTTATAAATGCTCTTCCCAAACAAATTATAAGAAAAAAGATGTCCAACAAGTTTTGTTGGAAATACTAGATTACTTAAAGCTTTTATATCACGAAGAAGAAAATGGGTTTTCATATTATATAAACAAATCTCAAACTAGTTATTACGGTATCAACACTTCTAAAGGAAAAAATACTGCTGACATTCATGGTACCGTCTTGTCTGTGTGGGCTATCGTTATGGTTTTAACTCTTTTGGATAAGAATTTGCATGATTACAGAAACATTAAGCCTTAAAATGAAGATTAAGTTAAAACAAAGCTACTCATTGATAATAAAAATTATTATCTTTTGTCTTTTCCTTTTTGCAAGAACTTTTACTGGGTTAATGATATTTGGTTACAGATTGGGGGAATACATTATTGGAGGGGCGCTCCTTTTAGTGTTAATTTACAGTATTCTAATTCCAATTTTTAAAAAAAAGTATATTTTAGATAGTAAATCAGTAAATGTTTTTGTAGTTTTGTTAATTTCTTCATTTGTTATAAGAGTTATTTTAAGTGATGTCACTTTTTCAGAGATAATTATTTTTAAAACATCTTTATACATTTGGTCTTTAGGTGCTCTTGTAGTTGGATACTATCTTTTAAATGATAAAATATTTGAGCTTTACAATAGTGATATGTATCTTGCCTTTTTTGGCTTATTTGTTATTTATTTATTCTCAACAAGAGGTATAAGTGAAAATTTACAAAACTATTTTTTGCAATACTCTGATAAATTTGAATACCCTAAAGGTTCGGACCTTTTATTGGCTTTCATATTTGTTTTTTTTATCTTTTTAAATCGTAAACAATTTTCAAAAAATTCCTTGATAGTATTTCTTTGCACTGGATCTTTATTTGCGCCATTATTTATGGTAAAAAGTAGAAGCGCATTTTTGTCAGTTATTATTTTCTTTTTAATAGCATTTTCAGAATTTAAAAAAAATATAAAGAAACCTGACAGGGCACTTTATATTTCAATTTTCGTATCAATTGTTATTTTTATAATTTCATCTAGTTGGGTGGTAAGTAAAGACATATCTATAGATGAAGAGATTACAGACGATATTAAATATGCTTTAACAAGCAGGTACAATACAATAAACGACAACCCTTATGAAGAAAAAGTTTTAAATTTAAATTTATTTTATTTTAGAGATGGAAGAGTATTTTCTTCCGATGGAAATTTAAATTGGAGATTACAAATTTGGCAAGATATTATTTCAGACATGTGGAATTCAAATAATATTCTGAACGGATATGGCTTCCAAGAAATAATTCCAGCTATGAACTCGGATCAAAGACTAGGTCAGGATGGGACCAATATAAATGTGCACAACTATGTCATTCACATTTTTTCTCGAGGGGGGCTTATACATTTAACATTATATATTATGATTTATTACCAAATTTTTAAAATGTTTAAAGCTAAAGCTATATCAAAAGATTACCAATTAATAGTTTTTCCTTTAATTTTTAATTCACTTTTTGACCCCAGCATGGAAAATGCACACTATTCAATAATAATGTATTTATTAATTGGATTAGCATTAAACAATCGTATAATTCTTAAGGAGGAAAATCTTAATTTATGAAAGTATTTATTACAGGTATTACTGGTCAAGACGGATACTATCTTTCAAAACATCTTCTTGAGGGTGGTTTTGAAGTACATGGAACTATAAGAAGATCATCTAGTTTTAACACAACAAGAATTGATAGTCTTATTTCAGAATATGGAAAAAATGATCAGTTAAAGCTTTATTATTCAGATTTACTAGATTCTTCTTCACTTAATACTTTAATTAGCAATATCGAACCAGACCAAATATACAATCTTGCAGCTCAATCTCATGTTGCAGTATCCTTTAAGAATCCTCTTTACACTACTCAAACTTCCACTGTTGGGCCACTTACTTTATTAGAGGCAGTAAAAAATGCCAACAAAGAAATAAAGTACTATCAAGCATCTTCATCGGAAATGTATGGAGGAGTTGATTCATCAGTTTTATCAGAGGAATCTGTTTTTAATCCAAAAAGTCCTTATGCGGTTGGGAAAGTATTTGCACACGAAATGACAAAAGTTTATAGGGATTCGTATAAATTATTTTGTGTAAATGGAATACTTTTTAATCATGAGTCTCCTGCGAGGGGAGAAACCTTTGTTACTAGAAAAATCACCAGAGCAGTTGGACGTATTTTTCATGGCATCCAAAAAAATCTTACTTTAGGTAATCTTGAAGCAAAGAGGGACTGGGGATTTGCAGGTGATTACGTAAAGGGTATGAAGTTGATGTTAGATTATGAAAAACCTGATGACTGGGTTTTAGCAACAGGCCAGACACACACTGTAAAAGAGTTTGTAAAAGCAGCTTTTGGTGAAGTTGGACTCGATTGGGAAGACTATGTATTGACTTCTGAAAAGTATCATCGACCAAATGAAGTTGTCCATTTATTGGGAGACCCAACTAAGGCAAAAAAATTATTAAATTGGGAGCCTGAATTAGATTTTAAAGGATTAGTAAAAGTTATGGTCGAATCAGATCTTGAACTAGCTGAACAAGAAAGTGTTTTGATGAGTAAAAAATTAATCAAACCAACTTGGGAACATCCAGTAGCTGACTAAGAAAAAGTTTTATTTTATATTTTCTAAATACCACTGGTATGTCAATTTTAAGCCTTCTTGGATCTGAATTTCGGGCTCCCAGCCGTGGTCTGATATTTTAGAAGAATCTAGAAGTTTTCTTGGATTTCCATCGGGGTAATTATCGTTAAACTTTACCTCTCCTTTATATTTGATTACTTCAATTAAAGAATTTACTAACTCCTTAATTGATATTTCCTGATTACTTCCAATATTTATCAGCTCATCTTCTATATTGTTGTCGATTATAAAAGAGATAGCATTAGCCAAATCATCAACATATAAAAATTCTCTCAAGGGATTTCCAGTACCCCAAACTTCGAACTCGTCACGACCTTCTATTTTTGATTTATGCATCCTTCCCATCAAGCCGGGAATAACATGACTCTCTTTATCAGAGAAATTATCATTTGGTCCGTATAGGTTTGTTGGCATTAAATTAATTACTTTATGACCATATTGTGATTTAAGAGAGTTTCCCAACTCAATAGCAGTAAGTTTTGCCATTGCATATGGAGAATTTGTACTTTCAAGTTCTCCTGTCATGATATATTCTTCTTTGATTGGGTTTTTTGCATTTAAAGGGTATATGCAACTGCTTCCAAGGTTAATCAATTTTATATTACTAAATGGTATTAGAGCTTCTAGTAGATTGACATTAATTTTTAAATTATCCAATATAAAATCTGCTCTATAAGTGTTGTTCGCTAAAATCCCACCAACTTTTGCAGCTGCATTAACGATCACATCAGGCTGCAGGTCACCTATATAATCTTTTACATTGTCAAATTTAAATAAATCTAGAGTCTCTCTGTTTGAAGGAATAACTTCATCATATGCTTTATTTTCTGACAGTATTCTAACAAGAGAACTACCAACTAATCCATTACTACCAAGAATTAAAACTTTCATTTACATTTATCATTCTAATTAAAATTATATTTATCCTAGAAGTCTTGAAAGTAATTATAATTTTCTTATGTGTGGATTTACTGGATGTATTTCGTTTGAAGAAATTGATGAAATTAAACTAGAAAAATCAAACAGACATTCTTATTGCCGAGGTCCAGACAACACATCAAATACTAAAGGCTTTCAAGAAATCTACTATGACCTTTGGTTTAATAGATTAGCAATTGTTGACCTTAGTTCTAAAGCAAATCAGCCCATGGTTTCTGATGATTTGAATTCCATAATTATGTTTAATGGTGAAATTTATAATTCAAAAACTCTACGCGATAAAATTTCAAAACATAACTACAAATTTCAAACATCGCACTCAGATACAGAGACATTATTTGCTGGTTTGAATATCTATGGAATCGAGTTTATCAATGAGATTGATGGCCAATTTTCTTTTTTCTATTTAAACAAATTGAAAAGAAAAATTTATCTTGCAAGAGATAGGGTCGGACAGAAACCATTGTATTTTAATATGAATAAAACAAATATTTCTTTTGCCTCAAATCTAAAGTCAATTTTAGATCTAAACAATGAACTTGAGATAGATAGAAACTCTGTAAATCAGTACCTAGCTTATGGGGCAAATTTTGCACCAAGAACCTTATTCAAGAACATTTATAAAGTTCCATCTGGTAACTATATTGAAATAGATTATGAAGAAAATAAGTTTACGAAGAGAAATGTCGAGTATTGGAACCCAGTATCTTTTTGTGATGATAAAGAATTCAAACAAGATGAATTTGAAAAATTATTTTCTGAATCTGTTGCAAAAAGAATGATCGCTGATGTCGAAATTGCAAATTTTTTGTCTGGTGGAATCGACTCAACATCTATAGTAAAGAATTTATCTGATTTAGGTTACGACGTAAACACATTTTCAGTGATAATCGGAAATCAAAAATATAATGAAAAAAAATATATTCAAAATGTTGTACATAAATATCAAACAAATCACAAAGAAGTAGTTATTGACGAAAAAATATCAAGCAAAATAATCAAAGAAGCTATTTCTAGTTTAGATGAACCCTATGGAGATCCTTCTATTGTTCCTACTTATTACCTAAGTAAATTAATTTCTAAAAGTTATAAAGTCGCTATCTCTGGAGATGGTGGAGATGAACTTTTAGGCGGTTACTATAGGTTAAAAAATCATTTGAAGAAAAAAAATTTTTTAACCAGAGTGTTAAGTCATCTTTACTCAATTTATCCATCTTTTTTGGGAACAGGATCTAACCTAAAATCATTACAAAATGATGCTTTTGAGTCGTATGTATCTTTTTTAGAAGATGAAAAACTAATAAAACTTGTGGGGATTGACAGTCTCTCGAATGATTTAAGGATTAAAACTAGTACTGGTATTTCTATATATAAAAAATTATTATCTTTGGAATATAAATTTTATCTCTCTGATCAAATGATGTTTAAAGTGGATAGAACATCAATGTCAAATTCAATTGAGGTCAGATCACCATTAGTTGATCATAAGCTAGTTGAGTATATTTTTAGTCATAGCTACAAATACTTCAATTTGAAAAATCAAAAACAACCACTACAAAAATATTTATCTAATGACTTTACGAATGAATTTTTAAATAGACCGAAGCAAGGTTTTGTATTTGACTATAGAAGGTGGGTGTTTAGCAATTTTAATTCAATAAAAAATGAGATAAAGTCCTCTCAAGTTGAAAAATATATTAGTTCTAAATCTTTGTTAAATTTAAAATTCTTTAAAACAAGAATAAATGCATTAAGAATTTGGAGATTGTATGTTTTGGCTTGTTATTTAAATGAAACTAATGAATCATAGTCCTCATACATTAATTTTGAAACATTAAGGATTTCATTATTACTTAACCTTTTTATTGAATTCTTTCTAATTATGTTTTGTCTTGGTATATTATTTTTTATAAATTCAAACTTTTCTATTAATTCATTTACATTTGAAAAAAGAAAACCATTCACACCATCTTTAATCAGCTCTTGATGATTTGGGATGTTAGAGGCAAATACAATACACTGTCTAGATAGAGCTTCAAGAACAGTTTTTGGGTTTCCTTCGTAAGATGAAGTTGTTAAAAAATAGTTATATTTTGAAAATTCTTCTAGTAAGTTTTTGTGGTCAGTATTACCTAAAAAATTTACTTTCAGAGTATTTTTGTTCGAAAGCGAATTAAGTATAGAGTATTCTGTACCACTTCCATATATATCTAATCCAATGTCTTCGTTTACCAATTTAATAAAATCAAATGCCAGAGTGTAATTTTTTTGACTTTCTAACCTGCCAACCATAAGAATTTTGTCCATCTCTATTTTTCCATGTATATTTTGATTCAAATCTACCCAATTAGGAACAACTTTTATGAACTCAGTTTTGAATTTCTCTGTTAGAAAGTCCTTGTCGCACTTACTTGTAACCGTATACAGGTCAGAAAATTTAAGTGTTAGTTTTGTAAGATGCTTGTAGAAGAAAGTTTTAAAAAAACTGTCTTTGTTTTCGATTGAAAACAAATAAGCATCGTAACCTGTTCTTACTTGTAAGGGTTTTTTTAATAGTATTTTAAGTATTAAAGGTACCCAAACACCTAATAGTTGATGTTGGTAGAGAATATCTATATCAATTAAATCTTTTTTAAATTTAAAAGGTATTAAAAAAGATTTAATAAGGCGTATTGTTTTATATTTAGATTTTTTCATATATCTGTATATAGGAATAAAAGTGAATTCGCTATATTTGTTAACAGCCGAAACAGGCTCTTCTTCATAGGTAAAAAATATAAATTCTATGCCATAGATTTCGTTTAGCTTTTGATAAATTTTTAATTCTCTTTCAAGAACCCCGGCACTATCCAAAGTTTTAGTTGAATAGTCGTAGGTAAAAAAAATAGCAATTTTCATATTTGACACTAATGTTATTTTAATGAATAAAATTACATATATTTTTTCTGGAGGAAGAATAAACAAAGTCGGTAATAATGAATACGCACAAGAATTTTTTTATGGATACAGCTATTTGAAAGATAGATATTCAAATGTTTCAGTTATTGAATTTAATAACAATGTGAGTATATTGAAAAAATTTGAATACGTTATTTCAAAATTATTTAGCTTGCCTCTATATATTTTTTCAATAATCAGTAAAAAAAATTTACAGTCCATTAGAGAAACAAATAATTTAATTTTAGTCTCAGAGTCCGCAGGTTTTGCTGCGTTGATTCCTTTAATCTTCCTTAAACGAAAATATAACATAAAAACCTATATGTTTGTTATGGGATTGTATTCAAAAAAAATTAATTATAAAGCTCTTACTTTTTTTCATAATTCATTTGTTTCTCTATTGATTAAGTATCTGGATAAATTATATTTTTTGGGAAACGAAGAATACAAAATAGCAATAAACTCTCTTGAGAAACATGACAAAATTGTTTTCAAACCCTTCAATATAGATTGTGAATTTTGGAAAACTTCAAAACTTAAAATTGAAGAAAATAATCAGATTTTGTTTATTGGAAATGACGGCAATAGAGATTTTGATTTGTTACTAAATATTGCAAAAATTATGCCTGATAAAAATTTTATTATTGTTTCTTCGAATAACCAGGTATTAGAAACGAAATTATCAAATGTCAATGTTATCTCTGGTAGTTGGAAAGAAGGTTTTTTGAGCGATTTAGATTTAAAAAAAATTTATGAAAAATCTAGATTAGTAATCTTACCATTGAAAGACTCAGCACAACCTTCCGGACAAAGTGTAGCTCTTCAATCTATGTCAATGGGTATTCCAGTGTTAATTTCAAAAACTAAAGGTTTTTGGGATATTGAAAATTTTATAGAAAATGAAAACGTTTTTTTTGAATTATCAAGCAATCCAAATTTATGGTCGGAAAAAATTAATAACTTGTATGATAATACGACGCTATTAAAAAAAGTCGCTCAAGAAGCTTCATTATTGGTTAGGAAGCAATATAACATTAAAGAATTCCATAATTATCTAGAAGAGGAACTAATCTATTAAAGTTTATTAAAATAGAAGGACTGAAATATATGTTAAAAATTTCGAATAAAACTTTTTATTATCGCCACAAACAAGAAATTGAAAAGTATCTTGAAAATAAAAATTCATTACATATCTTAAATGTAAGTTCTAAAAATAAATTAATCAGTACTAAAAATCAAAAAATTTTTTTAGATCCGACCACCTCTAACAATGTTCCGATACTTGAGAAAAATAAAAAATATGAAAGAATAATCATTACTGATATTTTGGAAAATCATGATGATATGTACACATTTCTCTCTGAAGTTACCAATGCACTTACTGATGATGGTAAGTTAGTAATAAGTTCAATTAATTCAAAATATTCTTTATTTTTCAAAGTATTTGAATTACTTAAAATCAAAGACTCTAACAAAAATAATTCCTATATTCATCTAAAAAAAATTCAAAATATAACTAATGGTGTGGGCTTAGAGTATCAGAAATACTATACAAAACAAGTTCTACCATTTAAGTTTTTCTATATAGGAAATATTCTTAACAAAGTATTAGAGATCCTTTTCTACCCATTTAATTTAGGAATAAAAACATATATGATTTTTAGGCCATTAAATAGAGAAGGTAAATTGCTTTCAAAATCAATAATAATACCGGCAAAAAACGAAGAGGGAAACCTAAAAGAACTGGTCTCCAGAATTCCAAAATTCAAAAATACAGAAATTATATTCTCTTACGGTCAGTCAGAGGACAATACACTCAAAGTCATGAATGAAATATCAGAGATGAACAGCAATTTTTTATTTAAAACAATAGTTCAGTCCAAAACTGGTAAGGCTAATGCAGTTTGGGAGGCATTAAGTGTTGTAGAGAATGAAGTTATTGCAATTCTAGATGCAGATATTAGTGTCGAACCAGAAACCTTGATTGATTTTTTTCAAATAATAGAAAAAAATAGTGCTGATTTTGTCAATGGGACAAGATTGGTATATGAAATGGACAAAAAATCTATGCGTTTTATAAACAAAATAGGTAATAGATTTTTTCAGTATTTTATTAGCAAAATTATCAACGAACCACTTACAGATTCTTTATGTGGAACTAAGGTTTTTAAAAAAAAATATGTGGAAGATTTATACCGATGGCAAAAAATTATTGGGGTCAAAGATCCTTTTGGCGATTTTGATTTAATTTTTTCAGCTGCATATTCGGGCCAAAAAATAGTTGAATTACCTATAAGCTATAAAGAAAGACGTTACGGTACGACCCAAATTTCACGATTTAAAGATGGTTACAAATTATTGCTGTACTTATTTGCGTCTTTTCGAATATTTAATACATCAAGATAGATTTAAAAGTTTTTATTTTTTTTGCTTTACAAAATCAAAAAAAATAGTTTTGAAAAAATACTTTATTTTTTCATTAGGACTAAGAAGTTTATACTCAAGATGTTCATTTGGTGCAGGAACCTTCCAAGTTGTAAGAATTTCCAATTCTTTAAACTGATAGTTAAATTTTATGTGCTCAGATACGGTTTCAGGATTTTTCTTAGATAACTTGTAATGATTGAAATCATCGTTTAATTTATATATACCTATACCACCAAAAGCACTTCTGATCTTACTATTTTTTAATTCATATTTTGATGAAGTTATTTGATGTCTAAAGATGTATAAATAATTGAAGACGAAACTTCCTAATTTTATAAATTTTTTAAACTTCTGAACCCAATATTGTGAATTTACATTTACCCAATTCGAGCCTCTCAGTGCAAATATGTCGTAGTAATAAGGATCGGAAAAAGGAAATATACCATTTGGTAGATTTTTATTTATACAATAATTTATCAAATCTTCAAAAGATTGTACAGTCGTATATTTGAATAAATCTAAATCTAAATCAATTGGTATATAAATTAATTTCTGTTTTTGATTAATACTAGAAACTATTTCCAAACATCTGTTTCTTGAAATCTGAATTCTCTCTATCCTATTACTATAAGCCTCATCAAGGTTGTCTAGGTCTTCATAAATTACATTTTCTAAATCGGAACTAAACTTTTCAAGAAGACTTTTAGTACCATCTATTGAATCAGAATCAACGAAAATTCCATATGAGTTGAAACTAGAATTATTAAAAAAGTCTAATAAAAAGTTTAAATTTTTTGATATGGTTTTTGCACAGTTCTTAGAAATACCACAAAAAAATACTGAATATTCCTCATTTTTTAATTCCATAATGTTTACTTTAATTTAAATTTGCTACAACTACATTTGTATTTAAATTTGTTTTAATTAAATATGTCTTATGTATTATGAATTTATAATGACGTTTATTTTTAATCTTTTATTAATTATCAAAGTCTTTATGAAAAATATATTAAACATTAGAGAAATATCAAAAACTCAATACACGCTTGTAACGGCATCTGATGAAAAACATTATCAATATCTTTTAAACTTCATTGAAAATTTTCAAAGCATAAATATTAACCATTTTAAAAAATTAATTATTTATGATCTTGGGTTAAGTAAGTCTCAGTTACATCAATTGAAAGACAATAGTTTCATTGAAATTAGAAAGTTTTCATTTAAAAACTACCCCGAATTTTATGGAAAGAGGTTGTCTGAACATAAAAATAAAATAGGTGGTTTTGCATGGAAACCTGAAATCATTAATTTACTTAAAAATGAAAAAATTGACCATATAATCTGGCTTGATTCTGCTACTTCTTTTAAAAATAATATTTTGCTTTTTAAGATATTCATACACGAATATGGTTTTTTTAGTTTTCATTCAACTGGCACCATTAAACAATGGACTCACTACTCAGTTTTAGCTGAACTTAAAGTTGAAGATAATGATAAATTACTTAATTCTTCTAATTTAATGGCTGGAGTTGTTGGATTTGATTTTAACAAACCGTTTGCAAGAAAATTACATTCAAATTGGAACGAATTGTCTTCAAGAGAAGATTTGATATTTCCTAAAAACAGCAGTTCTTCAAACCACAGACATGATCAATCCTTGCTTTCAATAGTATATTGGAAATCAAGTCAACAAAAACTGCCAAAAAAAACAGACTTTTTTGGTATAAAAATTCAAAATTGGCCGAATAAGATACTTTTTTTCTTTGATGAAAGGAATGGATTAAGACAGAAGTTATTAATTGAACATAGCTTTAATGCGACTACTACAGACTCAAGGTGCAAGGTAGTGATATTGCTAAATCCTGGAAGTTTATCAAAAATACCATTGAGACTCATTCTGACAAAAAAAATAATTTTATTCATTTTTGATGAAATGGATCAAAAATATTTATCAAGATATTTATTAAAAAAAAGATTGATAACTATTCACCCTATAAATAATAAATATAGATCACAAAACAATAACAAAACATTTAATGATTTAGAATTTTCAGAAGTAAATAAAATTATTAAAGAAGAATATAGAATTATGATTCATGAAAAATAATAACATAGAGTTGATTACAGGATTCAAGTTTGCAGAAATAGCAGATGTTATTTTTAGTGGAGTATTTTTAAAATCCCAAATTGAAAAACTAAGCTTAAAAGAAAATATTGAAAACCATATTGGAGATAATGAATATATTTTTGTGAGAAAGAAAAAATTTGTGCTGAAAGAAAACCAAATTATTTTTTGTAAGACAGAATACATAAAAGAATTATTTCAAATATTAAGAACACAATGTAATTTTAAAAATATTAGACTTATCACCCATCAAAGTGACTTAAGAATTACTAAGAAACTACATTTATCCAGACCCGATTGTATATCAAAGTGGTATTCAATTAATGTAGATTACAATCATGAAGACTTAATACCTATTCCAATTGGTATAGCTAACTTTCATTCAAAAAACTTGAGTGAAACTATCTTTACAGAAAAAGTGGAAATTAATGATTTTTTTGCCGATAAAGACAAGCTTTTATATGTTAACTTTAACCCAAACACCAATTTTGAACATAGAAAAGGTTTATATGACTTTTTCAATAAGATGAGCTGGGTGAATTCTAATTCAACTACTTTGCGGCATATTGAGTATAAAAAAAGCTTATCCAGCCATAGTTTCACTCTAGCTCCATGGGGTAATGGAATAGATACTCATAGATTTTGGGAAGCTTTATACAGCGGTTCTATTCCAATTACAAAAAAACATCCAATGTATGAATTTTTTAACTCTATCCCTAAGGTTTTAGTTTCAAATTATAAAGAAATTTCTGATGATTTTTTAGACATTGAACTTATGAAGCTTCAGAAAAAAATTGATGTATTTGACTTAAAAGAATGTGATTTTAGATACTGGAAAAAACTAATTTATGATGATTCAAATAATTTACAGAATGAACAATCAGAAGTTTACATCAATCATTACGATTGGTTTTATAGAAATATTGCAGATTTTAGACACACTATAAAAAGTAAATTCAAGTACTTGAATAGAGTAAGAAGATTAATTTATCGTGTATTAGGAATATGATTTTAAACTTTTTATTTGCATTTGATAAAAACTACAACACACAAGCCAGTGTATCAATTTACTCACTCTTAGAAAATCTAGAAAATAAAGCGAATATTTATGTAATTTTAGATAAGTCAAACAATAATTTATTATTTCCCCAAGAATTGAGATCACACAGAAATCTTAACAAGTTAATCATTAAAGAAATTGATATCGATGAAAAATTTTATAATGTTGAAATTGCACATGTATCTAAAGCAACATTTTACCGATTGTACATTTCTTCTTTGTTTGAAAATGAAGAAATTAAGCTGACTTATTTGGATTCAGATATTATTTGTACATCCAACCCAAGTAGTAGATTGATTACTGCATTTAGCAATATGGAAAAAGAAGGTAAGTCTGTAGCATTTGCCGATGAATTTTATAGACATGAAAACGAAGAGCCTTTTTTAAGATTATTAATGAAAAGTCAAAAATACTTTAATGCTGGAGTTATGTTAGTTGACTTAAAAAAATGGAATAGTAATAACTATACCGAAAAGTCAATTGATCTAATTGCAAAATTAAAAAACAAAGCAAAATTTTGGGACCAAGATATCTTAAACTCCATGATAGATGGAGACTATTTAACTATCAGTAACAACCTAAATTATAGAACATCAAAAATCGGCATTAAGACTGAAATAGGAGATAAATGTTTTATTCATTATTCAGGGAAAAGTAAGCCTTGGGATGTAGGCGGTGCGTATGAAGAATTGTCTTTAATTTATCATTTGAATTACCAAAAATTATTTGGTCGACAATTTCACATAACATCAAAAAACAGAAAAAACTCAATAAAAAAGCTTTTTAGATATTTGATACACTTTAATACAATTTCGTTTACAAGTTCTTTAAAGTATTTTCTACAATCAATAATCACAATTATCAAAAAATAAAATTGGATTTATATTTATAAAAATTTTTCAAATTAAACTTTTATTAAATTTTACTTAAATTTCTAAATCATTTTTGAAATCTTTGATTAAAGTTATTTTATGGTTTTAAACTTATTGAAAAAAAACTTTTATTTTTTATTAATAGTACCTGTACTAATCAATTTGATATCCAACCTTTTTTTAGGAAATTTTTTATACGAGTATTTTTATACTTATAATGTCATTTCATCTCTGTTAATGTTTCTATTCTTTTATTCAATTGGATATAGTTTTAAATCAATCAATAAAAAAATGACAATAACTTTTGGTATAATAACTTACTTATTTAGCTATTTTATTTTGGAATCAATTGCCTTGTTTTTTTATACAGGTATAAATTTAGACATTACTTTTTTACTCACCAACTTTTTGTGGTTTATTTATTTTATTTTTCTCCTCGACAATAAAAAGCTTCTGATAATAAATTTCTTTTTGTATTTTTTAATGTTTTATTTTAATAATCAATTTGTAGATTTAATGACAGTAAATGCAAATTTAAGCATGGATGTTGCGAATGTTTTTTTCCCAAATACTTTAAATATTTATGAAAAAAGTTATTACATTTCGATTTCAGAACCAGTAATGCTTGGATACCCACAATTTATGAGTTATATTGATGCTTTAATTTTTAAAATTTCATTTGGTCTAAAAAATTATTACTACTTCATGAGCAGTTCTTTTTTATTTATTTGGCTGTATTTATTATTGTTTCATGAAATAAAAACATCTAATAAAAATAAGTTATTCGTTAGTTTATTTTTCATATTTCTCATTTCCAATAGTTCATGGCTGCAGTTTTTGTTTACCTCCTCACTGATGAGTGAAAGAATCGCGGGTTATTTATTTGCGGGAATCCTTCTAACTCTATTCTCAGTCGAAAAGCCTTCATTTACTGAAATAAGCTTCATTTATTTTATTTTGAGTTTTGTTTATCTAACTAAACAATTTTTTTCAGTAATTGTTTTGATTTCAATTGTTTGGTTTTATTTCAATAAACACTTTAGAAAAGCTATAATTTTTTTAACTTCAGCTCTGGTGATTAATGAGATTGCATACAGAACATATTTTTTAGCAATACCTCAAGAGCACCACTTAAGACAAATCGACATGAGAGATACCTTGCTAGACTTACTTTTGTTGAGAGACTTAAGGCTACAAAATATTTTAGAAATTTTCAAAAACTTATGGATCGACAAACCTATGACCTATTTGATTCTTATCTTTTTTACTTCCTATATATATGCTGTGTACCGAAAAAAAGTTGATTTAGAATTAAATACTTATTTTTTCGCCAGTCTTGCGAACTTATTATTTATATTAATTTTATATGTTTCAGCTTGGAGACAAATGGAACTTGAATCTCCAATAAGATATATCTATAGTTTTTTAATCGTATATTTTCTAGTAATTTTGAAAAGTTTTGATTCTGAAAAAAAATAATCTAATTAACATTAAATTAGTGTTGAAAAAAATATCTATTTTATTTAATTTACTAAACAATAAATTCTATTTAAGAGTACTTAATATGTCTTTATCAGTGTTAAGTTTTATCTATTTGTTTACAAATTTTTCAATAAATTCAGACTTATTATATTTTTCACCAAATTTTATTTTTTTTATAACTCTTATTCTAATAATGAATATTTTTCTAGCTATTGGTTGGAGCTTATTATATTATGACCAAATAAATTTAGAGATTCTTTCAGCATGGCTAATTTCTAGTATTGGTAAGTATGTGCCTTTTAAAATAGGTTTAATTTCAAAAAGGTTTATCGACTCCAAAACTCACAAAAGTGAAAAAAAATTTAGTAAGTATTTTTTGATTGAAATTTCATACAATCTTGGATTGTTTTTTATTTTAAGTCTTATTGGCTTAAGTAATTATAAAATTTTTTACTCAATTTTTCTAATATTGTTGATAATTAGTATTAGAAAAATACTTAATATTCGTGCAATCATTTCGTATTGTTTTGCTTATGTGTCGAACTTATTTGCACTAGTTTATTTTTATTATTACTCGTATGACTTCATTGATTACAGCTTTTCTTATAATTACATTTTATTCTCGACTGTGGGAAACGTATTTATTGGAGCTCCAGCTGGTATTGGTATCAGAGAAACACTCCTTATAAATAACGCATACTATATTGATTTGAAAGGAGAGCTTTTAACTCTTTTAATACTGATAAGACTTTTATATGTTTTTAGTGATATTATTTCATACTTCTTAGGACAGATATTAAAAAGATATGTAAATACACAAAAATAAAAAATATAACAGTTCTAACTTCAAATTTCTTAGAAAGCCTTTAAGAAGACTATCTAATTAGAACTTTTTGTTGGGGTGGAATCTTTGTGGGCGCTACAGGATTTGAACCTGTGACTTCTTCCTTGTAAGGGAAGCGCTCTGCCAGACTGAGCTAAGCGCCCTGATGTATGATTTTAATTAGATTCTAAATATAGGAATAGATTAATTTAAATATTTGAAGTGGTTTTTTGTAACTTCTTTGATTGACTTAGGTGATTGATAGACAAGAACAACGGAGAGGATTATAAAAATTAAAAACATTAAAAACCAAGTATTTTGATTTCCTTGATAGGAGAAAAATCTTGTGGCAGCAAACATTACAAATGCAATCATTGAAATAATTAATGAAAAAAGAGCAGAAATATCAATTAATCCAGAAATTTGATAATTAGAATCTTGAAGTTTAGTTTTTATAGTAGAAGTGAAGTAATAAATAGAATAAGTAATTAATTTTAAAAACAAACTAACAGGTTTAAGTTGAGATTTTTCATCTGCATAAGTAATTGTGTTCCTAAATTGATGTAAATTTAATTTTTTTCTAATTCCCAATCTAGATATTGCTAAATTAATGTAGAAGGGGTAGCCATACCTATTAAAAAATTTAGGTATCGTAATTTCACTTGCTGTATTCGAGGAAAAAAGAAAAAGTCCATTAAGAGGATCAGTAATTAACCACTTTCCAGTAATAGCTTTAATCAGAAGAGAAGCAAATGCGTTACCAAAAAACCTTATTTTTGGTATGTCCCCTTCAATACCCCCAGTCCAAAACCTGTCACATTTAATGAAATCAGAATTATATTCTGCGGATAGTTTTAGTAAACCTTTAATGTCTTCAGACTTAAATTGATTATCACCATCAATCTTAACAATAGTTTGAGCACCAAGATGGAGTGCTTCCTTTAAGCCAATATCCATACTTTTTCCGGGACCATAGTTTTTCTTATTAGTAATAGTTATTATCTTTGAACTTTTTTTTGATAATTTCCCTATAATTTTTGAAGTATCATCTGAACTTTTGTCATTTATAACAACTACTTTGTCAAAAAAATCGACATGATTAGTTATTGTTTTTTCAATATGTAATTCCTCATTGTAAGCAAGAATTATTAAAACCTTCATTTGGATACCTTACTTTAATTTAGATAGATAAACTACAATTAAATTGTGAATTTAAAAAAATCTAAATTTCAAATATTCATTCTCTTTATTCTATTCTTGCTTGTTTTAAAAAGCGATTATAGATTTATTAATGAACTTAGATGTTGTCAAGACGACTACGACTATTATTCGCATGCATTAACTATTTCCCAAGACTTCGATTTCGATTACTCAAACCAGATGAATACAAAAGCAAGGTTCTATAATCAAGACTTACAAAAAGTTGCTCCAATGGGATTTTTTGGTTCAGGATTATTAGCAGCCCCTTTCTTGTTTATCGGAATAATTATGGATCAAGTATTAAATATTGAGCAAGAAATTCTTAATTTTAAAAAACTGTTTTATTCATATTCAAGTATTTTCTATTTGTTTGGATCTTCAGTTTTATTACATAAAATTTTAAAAAAAGATGAAAAAAAATTTTCTATCAATCTAATTCTTTTGGGTTCTGGTCTCACATATTTTGCATTTGAACGATATAGCATGACCCACGTATACGAAGTTTTTACTATTTCATTAGTAATTTATCTTAGCGAAAAATACTTTGATTATGGGAAATCATTAAACAAATATTCTATCTTTATACCATTTGCTATTCTTTTAAGCTTTCTTGTTAGGTGGACTAATTATTATGTAATTGCAATTCCTTTTATTGTTTGTTTGTTTAAAAATAAGCAAATAAAAAGTATTTTAAAGGACGCCTACTTTTTATTATCTTGCTTCTTTTCAGTTGCTATATTTGGATTACATACAAAGGCAATATACGGTTATGTAACTTTTTCACCAATAGGAGTTTATGGAGCTGAAAATACATCTCAGTCAGTAATTCGTAAAATTTCCACTGAATTTGTTACTGTAGTTTGGGAGTTCTTTCAAGATATCATAATTTTACTTACTACTTTCGAGTTTGGTCTTTTTTGGTTTTCTCCAGTTATTTTTTTAGGTTTTGTAGTCTCCATAGCTAATTTTATCTTTGTTAAAAAATCAAATAAACTTTTGTATTTATTAATACTTTTATCATATGCACAATGCTTTTTTGTAATTAGCATATGGAACAGCACGGCATCCTCATATGGATTTCGATATACTTTTTCTTTAATACCTTTATCAATATATATAATTTATAAAATGGATTTACCAAAACTCCAAACATACAGTTATTTATATTTAACAATTTTTTCTATTTTTGGGTTTTTAAGTGTAGTTTTTTTTGAGACAACTACAGAAACTCAACTTTCTTTGTTTCCCGTCTTAAACTCTTTTGGGATTCAGAGAATATATAGCCAACCAGATTACTTACTTGGAGTACTTAATTCATTTTTTGTAATTGAGAGTTATCTAAACATATTAGCAACAAGTATTTTAGGAGCTTTAATCATTAAGATAATGGGCACTGTTATTGGATATGACAATTTTAATGAAATTATTTTTAATTTAGGTTATTCAGAAAATAGTGATTTGATAGATTTAATTTCTAAAATCAATAAGATTGAATCACAAATTTTTATAGCAGCTGTTATTCTTTCAGCCCTAGCTTTCAAGCTATTAGCCAAAACATTTTCAAAAAATTAACTACAGCCTAAAGAATTACCACAATTGAGACACTTGTAACACGATCCATTTCTTATCGTAATGTGGCCACACTCATTACACGCAGGGGCATCACCCATCATGTCACCAAGAACTTCTTGTACTGTAGCAACTGAATTTTCCGCTTGCTCAACAGGTGCAGTCTCTGTTTTAGTTACAGGTGCAGTCTCTGTTTTAGTTACAGGTGCAGTCTCTGTTTTAGTTACAGGTGCAGTCTCTGTTTCTTGAACACCTTTTTCTTTTGGAGGTACTTGAACAATATCTGTTCTGTCTAAGTACTCTAAACCAAGTGCTCGAAACACATAGTCAATAATAGAGTTACTCATCTTTATATTTTCATGTCCCTCAACCATACCTCTTGGTTCAAAAGTCTGGAAAGTAAATGTATCCACGAACTCTTCTAAAGGAACTCCATATTGAAGCCCTTTCGAGACAGCAATGGCAAAACAACCAAGCACACCTTTAAGAGTTGCTCCCTCTTTGGCTATGTCAATAAAGACTTCACCTAGAGTACCATCAGGATACTCACCAGTTCTTAGATATACTTTATGACCAGCAATTCTTGCTTCTTGGGTCCAGCCCTCTCTTCTTTCAGGAAGGAGGAATCTTGGTCTGTTTACTCCTGCATACGCTCTTGAAGGACTAGTTCCTGGAGCAAAGTTACCTTGAATTAACATGGCCTCTTCTTCAAGAATTTTTGTTACTTCAGGATCAGATTCTTCGGAGTCTCCATCATCTGAAGAGGATGAAAGTGGCTGAGATGCTTTAGAGCCATCTCTATAAATAGCGATAGCTTTTACACCAATCT